>Ga0134099_1000877_pt1 | contig 31659 bp, 30 predicted proteins | sample 10_taG_2_FD_105482 | JGI IMG/M metagenome (GOLD analysis project Ga0134099, IMG submission 105482) | Switchgrass degrading microbial communities from high solid loading bioreactors in New Hampshire, USA - 10_41_5_180_A2 metaG | ecosystem: Engineered > Bioreactor > Semi-continuous > Anaerobic >...
GGCAAAGAAATATCTTCTATCATCCTGGCATAGGACCTAATTTCTTTTTCCCATTGGCGGATCATTTCTATATAGACTAATTTTACTTTTTTAAAGTTATTAACTTCCTGGTCAATAACTTTGAAAAGGCGCTCAAAACTGTCTAAAAGCTTTGGATCATAATCCAACATATTATCTCCACCTTTTTTGGGCTCAAAACTATTTTAAACCATTCACTGATTTTTTCCCAGCTTTTTTTATGCCTTTGTTTCATGTTATTTTTATTGTTTTTTGATATTTCTTATTCTCTCGGATATATTTTGAATCATTAATTCTGTTTCTTCGGTTTCATAGTTCATCGCCTTTGCTATGGCCAAAGCCCGCCAACTGCAATGCAAAGCTGCAAGATATTTGCCCTTGATGCCTAGACTGTTGGCCAGATACAACATAACTTCATATTGGGGTAAAGAATCCTCATCATATCTTCCCCCTATTAATTTATAAAAATTGCTTTTGTTCAAAACATTCTCGTATTTTAACAGAAAAGTCAATTCTTCACTAATCTCTCCAATTTTGGGCCCGCATCCGTAAAACTGAAAGAACTTTAGAGCTTGCAAATAATAATCTTTAGCCTGCTCGTATTCTTTTTTCATTAATGCAATAACCGCCAAGCCATGATAACGTATGGCTAAGCCAAATTCCAAGCCCTGGTAGTATTTTAAAGAGATATTTAAACTAGCTTGAGCCTCGTCATACAATCTGTAATATTGTAAAATATTACTTAAAAAATAATAACTTTCGCTTATTTCTTGTTTGAGATTGAGTTTTAGGTACAAGCAAATCGCCCTGTACTGGTAAAACAATGCTTCTTCAATTTTATTGTTTTCCAAATATAAAAAAGCTAAATACTGCTGAGTATTAGCCAGTGATACTTCATCCTTATTTTGATTAAAGAGAATGCCGGCTCTCTTAAATTTTTGCAGGGCAGTTTTATTCTTTCCCTGGAAATAATATACTTCTCCTAAAGTATTATTTACCTCCGCTTCACCTTGACTGTAACAATTTTGTCGGCACAAAGCATCTGCTTGAAGCAAAGCTTTTTCAGCTTTTGTCCATTGTCTTAAGCGGGCATAAACTTGGCCCAAATCAGAATAAAGGACAGCTAAACGCATTGAAGAAGCGTTTTTCGGATAGAAATAAATAGCTTGCTTATAAAGACTTTCTGCTTCCGAATATTGACCTCTGGCCAAAGCCACACCCGCCAACCCGGCTTTGGCCTCGGCAATACCCTTGTTATTATTGAGCTGCATGCAAAGTGAAAGAGCTTTTTTGAACCCCGCTTCAGCCTCATCCAGTTTATGATTGCACAATTGGGCTGTGGCCAACAACCTAATTGAAAAAGCCAGAATTACTTCAACCCCAAGTTTTTCCGCTTCAGCAAAACTCAAACGAAAATACTCTTCTGCCTGTACAAAGTCTCCTGCAGCCAAAAATTTTAAGCCTTTTTCAAGGCAGCCTTGCCACCAAAGATAAGAAGATTGATCCATCTCTTCACCCCTAAACAAGAAGGCTTTAAAATAACCTTTATAGCCCTTAAAATACGGTTTTATATGCTATTCATTAATATGCTATAATATTTAAAAAGGGTTTATAATAAATCAAGGCAAACAATAATCCTTATAGAGATCGTTGAGAGGTGTTATGGGTGACTGCCGGCCAAAAAACCAAGCAAAATATATTTCATATTGTTCTTAAAATAATAGTATTTATTGCAGTTCTGTACATTGCTTACAGGATTCTTGGACCCTTGCTAAGTTTTCTATTACAAGTAAGTTTCGTGATAATTAAAATAATTGTTTTTTGTGCGGCAGCATTGTTTGTCATATATTTCTTACTGAGATTATTTTTCGGCATTGACCTGTGGCAAGAATTAAAAACTCGTATTCGCTGGAAATAATCGCCTATATATTTTTACATGTTTTTTCCAATGGCTCTATGGTATAAAAGGCCCTCCTGAGAATAAGATTTCTCAGGAGGGATTTTTTGTGCGAGTTATAAAGATCAACCGTAAAATATTAATTTTATATACCTTAGTCGTTGTCTTTTCTCTTCTTATAGTTTGCAATCAAGAAAAGGTAATTAGCGCTGTTACCCAAAGTCTAAAACCAATCTATTCAGTAAAAACAGATAAACCCCAAATAGCCATAACTTTTGATATCAGCTGGGGGGAACAAAACGTTAGACCAATTTTGGAAATATTAAAAGCGGAGAATGTAAAAGCAACCTTTTTCCTTTCATCTCCATGGGCGGAAAAAAAACCCGAATTGGTTCAAGCAATTGTGGAAGACGGGCATGAAATCGGATCCCACGGCAAACGCCACGTTGACCTGAATACCTTAAGCGAACATGACTTAATACAAGAACTCGATTCCTCCAAAGAAGTGTTGGAAAAATTAAGTGGCCAAGAAATTACCCTCCTTCGTCCCCCAAACGGAGCGTATAACAATAAGGTTATATCTGTGGCCAAAGCGCGCGGCTACCATGTAATACAATGGAGTGTCGATTCGTTGGATTGGAAAAGGCCCGGGAAAGATGCAATCATTGATTATGTATTAAATGGCCGGTCAAAAAATAAAGGCGCTTCTCCGGGAGATATTATCCTTTTCCATGCTTCCGATTCCGCGCCTGATACTCCTTTAGCCCTACCGACTATTATCAGAGCTTTAAAAGAAAAGAATTATGAATTGGTGCCGGTTGGTGTTTTACTTAAGAATGCTCAAGAAAGTTGGCCCCCCGGGTCCAGCCTGCAATAAATTTATTGAAGTTTAGAAATTTGGGCCAAAGTTTGAGAGTTAGAGTTTACTTCTTGGATAGCGGCCGTTATTTCTTCCGTTGCGGCGGCTTGATTTTCGGCAATGTTTCCAACCTCGTTGATCTGTCTGGCAATCCCTTCAATTGAATTCTTCATATCCACCAGAATCTTGGTCACCATTTTGGCCGATTCAGCACTCTGGGTAGCCAATTTCCGCATCTCTTCCGCCACTACCGCAAACCCGCGACCTTGTTCGCCTGCTCTGGCTGCTTCTATAGCAGCGTTCAAGCCCAACAGATTGGAACGGGAAGATATTTCCGTTATCGCCGTTATGGCTTTATTTATTTCTTGAATGTCATTCACCGCTTGGTTGACGGATTCTATTACATTTTTAATAGTGGTGGAAAGGCCTTGCGCCCCGGCAGCCACTTCTTGCAAATTGGCATTTACTTGTTCCAAAGTTGAGGCCAAACTTTGAGATATTTCCTCGGCCTTCTCTTCTTTTTCCAAACTTTTTGCAATACAAGCGCAGCCAATCACTTCTCCTTGAAAATTCCTAATCGGATAACTTAAAGACCGGAAACTAAATCCATACTTTTCCTTATCAATAATGGAAGATAAAGGTTGGCCGCTGTTCATGCTTACCAAGGCAGGATTTCCCGGTTCAAGTTCTTTACCAACAATCGATTCCGTGATTACCATTTTGTCCCCGGACTTTTGGTAGATATTATGGGTTCTATTGGTAACAAGAACCATTAGTTCTTCATTCATCATATCTTTCAGGTGAGACAATACTTCTGCGTAGTAAGCTAATAATTCTTCATTACTGGGATTCAGTTCCAATTTCCTACCCCCTAAACATAATATTTTAACCTATATGTAATAAATACCTCTGCGCTCATTCTATATCAAATAAGTTTTTTTGAAAACCCACATAATAGCAAATAATATAAATATTAGTAATTTAAGCACTCAAATGACGATAAAGACAGATTTCTTCACTTTAGGACATTACTTGAAAGATTTAATAGAGAGAAAAAAAAAGAAGCTGCCACGGATGCAGCTTCATTACCATCGAATGTGTTAAACAAGGAGACCAATAAGGTAATCAAATAAAACATTTTCCAACCCCTGAAGCTTTATAATTCTTTTATCTTCAGCATCAAAATTCTGCCAATCTGTTAAGTATTTGCTTTCTATTTTTCTGGCTGAAGTGTGGGCTTTATAATCATCTTTATTAAAGACTAATCCCGATAATTCACCGGCATTATCATAAACAGCATAATCTCTAACAAATTCAGTTACAGCACAATAATTTTCCAAGTTAATATCGTCTAAAATTAAGGGTGATTTATCGGTCGTAAATATATATCTGCCACCCGGAGCTAAAATATCTATTAACTCTCTGGCCTTTTCCAGGCATTGTTCCTTCGTCCCTGTCTTTAGTAAGGAAATCGGATATAATCCTTTAATAATATGTTTCTTGCCTAACTTTTCCTTGATGAGCTTAGCGTCTCCGTATTCAAACCACATTATGGTATTGGTCGGTAATTCCATCAAATAGTCCAAATAACGGGTCCAATCGGTTTCACAGAAAAGTTCGCAATGAATACCTAAAGAGGCGTATTCATCCACCAGTTTTTTGAATGTTGGCCACCAAAGTGCGGCAAAATCTTTTTCTCTCATATAAGTAGGCATGTGTAACGGAATAAAAACAGTTGAAAACTCAGTAGGAGCTGATGGCATTCCTTTTTTCAGCACAATAGGATAAACGGCTTCACATGCCTCGGCAAGCTTGGCAGGTATTCTTCGTATATCCAGGCTTATTTCTCTAAAGCCGCGAAGCATATCAGCAATAAAATCAAAAGGAGCTTCGGTGAAACCATTGGCCCCGGGAGGATTTCCCGGATAATAGCCGTATTTTTCAATGATTTGGTTTGCCATTTGAGTGAATTGGGCCATTTCATTATTATGAGCCACAATACTTTTAGCCAGACTAAAGGCCATTTCCAGCGGCTTATCAATATTCAACGCTTTGTATTGCCTGGGCAAGACCCTTTCTACCAAACAATCAAATGGTTTTTCTATTAAGTAATCATAATCTTCGGCCAGCATTCCCACAACTTCCGGGTGTTGCATAAAACCATTCGATCCCATAACAAAAGATTGAGATTCGAGAATTTCATAAAAAGAAGGATAACGGGCAGTTGAAGATACGGGACAAACATCGGTGTATAAAGTTTGTGCAAGCTTATCCATTCCCTCCAGTATAACTCTCGAATCCCATTTGGCTTCTCTCATATCCAAGCCGGCAAATTGAGAGACAAACTCATAGGTTACACTGACATTAAGAGGAACTCTTTGAGGAACTTTGCTCCGGTATAAATCTTGATAAATACTTATACGTTCTTGTTGTAATTTCTTAATATCATCATTCAATTGTAAAACCTCCATTCATATAATATTTATTTATTGCTTGTTAATTTATGTTAATAATAGTATAACTAAAAATTCAACATTTGTATATACAGCAATATCCTGGCAGTGCCAGGTTTATGATTCAATGACCTTTCCATTTGCTAAAACCTTCTCCCAAAACTTCAGTGACCTCCCCAATAGCCAAGAAGGCTTGCGGGTCATGACCGTGAATAATTTCTTTGGCACTTGTCAACTGAGCCCGGTTAACAATACAATAAATAACTTTTTTCTTAGTTCCGGAATAGGCACCCTCGGCATCAAAAAAAGTTACGCCTCGTTCTAATTTTTTAATTATATCCGAGGCTATTTCATAAGGTTTGTCGGTAACCACAATAAGGCTTTTGGAATAATCCAAACCTCCTTGAACCAGGTCAATAACTTTGGTGGCTATAAACATATAAATCATGGCATACATCGCTGTTTCCGGACTGAAAAGGATGGCTGCCACGATAAAAATTATTGTATCGAAAGCCAAAATTATTTGTCCCACACTCCAGGAAGTTTTTCTGTTTAATAAAATAGCCAAAATGTCAGTTCCGCCCAGTGAACCATAACAACGGAAAATAATACCCATACCTATACCGGTAACCAATCCTCCAAACACAGCGGCCAAAAAAGTATCCCTGGTTATTACCGGAATTTCAGCCGTAAATTTTAAAGCAACCGATAAAGCCGCTACACCTAAAATGCTGTATAGCAATAGGCGCTTTCCCAATGTTTTGTATCCCAGAATAAACAAAGGAATATTTAAAATAAATACGACCAGCCCTGTTTCCCAATTAAAAATATAATGCAGAATAATGGCAATACCTGTAACTCCGCCGTCGGCAATCCTGTTGGCAAGGATAAAAGTGTTAAGGCTTACGGCTACAATTAAGGCCCCGATAATAATACCCAAACTTTGTCTTAAAATATTCCACGGTATTTTTTTAATTCCTTTTACCAAGATTCTTTTTAATCTCATAGCAACCTCATAAGCATTGCTTTTAATAATTTATGATTGAAATATGATTTATAAAATAAATTCAATAAAGTTTACTGGAAAAGCAGATAATGTACTCAGAAGAGCTTGACAAAACTATTTGTATTTAGTAAAGTAGTCTAGCGGTTTTCTTATTAAATTTGCGCTCGTAGCTCAGGGGATAGAGTGACGGTTTCCGAGGCCGGAGGTCGCAGGTTCAAATCCTGCCGGGCGCACCATAATGTATTTTTTAAGGCCAATTTTTTTGATATGGCCTTTTGCTTTATTCTTATCATTCCATTCTTTGCAAAAATTCATCAATAGAACGCATAATATCAATTTGTACTGACTGGGGGTCTTTTTCACCGTCAATTTCAACTACATTTTTGCCGCATTCTTGCCATTTTTTAAATATTTTTTCATAATTGGCCAAAACTTTCTCCAAGGTTTCCCGCGTTTCAAATATTTCAGTTTTAATTCTGCTGCTACAAATCCTCTGCATAGATGTTTCTGGCCGTACGCGAATGAAAATTGTTAAATCTGGTTTTAAGGCGTACTTATTTATTTCTTCAATCCATACCAGTTCATTGGTTAGTCCCTGATAAGCAAAAGATGACCACAAATATCTGTCACATATAACAAAATCGCCTTTATCCAAAATAGGAAGGATTTTATTATGTATATGATCTAGCCTGTCAGCGGCGAATAACAGGGCCAGGCTTCTGTCATGAATCCCGGTTACTCTGCCGCTGAGGATTTGTCTTATTAACGCCCCGATCAGGCCTTCACTAGGTTCTTTAGCCAATACAGCTTTAATGGCGTAATTTTGCAGCAGATAATCCTTGAGACGCAGGGTTTGAGTACTGAGACCCGAACCGTCAATACCCTCCAAAACAATAAACTTTCCTTTTTTTCTTTCTTTGTTCACTAGTATTCACTCCTAAACTTTATTCTAGTAATTTTTCAACCAATTTTTAATCATTTTTCAAGTAATATTCCATATATTTACGAATATACCATGGAAACGGACATAATGAAAGGAGACACTATATGTGTCTCCTTAACTGTATTTATATATTGATGAATTTATAATGCCTCATAAAATAGGGATAATTTTTTAACCTACTTTGCTCATAACTCTTAATTTATCTGCCAATAAGGCAATGAATTCCGAATTTGTGGGTTTCTGTCTCTCTATGTTCATGGAATAACCGAATATTCGTTTTAGGGTCTCCATATGGCCACGTTCCCAAGCGAGTTCAATGGCATGTCTAATTCCTCTTTCCACCCTACTCGGGGCGGTATTATACTTTTTGGCAATGGCAGGATAAAGCTCTTTGGTTACTGCTCCCAATAATGATACATCTTCAATAACCATTAATATAGCATCTCTAATATACTGATAACCCTTGACATGTGCCGGGATCCCAAGTTGGTGCATCATGGTGGTAACTTCCACGCTAATATTTACACCTCGACCCACCGGTGCCACCGAAGTACAGGTCTGACTGGGTTGGGGACCGGATATTTCAATTTCCTGAGTTAAAGTCTTTATTCTTTTGCCTAGAATTTCCAAATCAAAGGGTTTGAGGATAAAATAATCAACACCCATTACCATGGCTTGATGAGTTAAAGCTTCATGGCCGAAGGCTGTGAGCATAATTACTTTCGGTCTGGGAACCGAGGTCCTGTTATTTATTCTTTCCAAAACTTCAATCCCATCCAGGTTGGGCATAACCAAATCCATAATTACTAAGTCCGGATTATGTTTTTGAATCAATTCCCATGCTTCCAGCCCATTATATGCCACGCCAGTGAGTTCAAAATTTTCGTCCCTTTGGATATAATCCTGAAGAATCTGGCATAAAGTTCGGTTGTCTTCAGCTACTATTATTTTAACTTTGTTTGACATTTTAACAAATCCCGCCTTATTTATTATTTTCCGGTTGTCCTTTCCGGTGACTTCATTATAAATCAGCAGGTATGTCGAATTCCTAAAAAATAAGGAACACCTCTCGGCATTCCAACATCATTTTAAGCCTTATTTATCAAGGACTTTTTATATTCGCCTTTATTTTTTTTTATCGTTAAAATATCTGTTTTTTATTTTCTACTAAAATAAAACATCGACTTTGCCTAAAATTACTTCGTAAAAAAACTAATATGGAAGTAAAAGTAACAAGTTATAAGTTAATCATGTTGCTTTTTGTCCCTTACAGTCGACTAACAAACAAGCGGATTATTTTAAATATCAACTTAAAATTATTGCTTCCGTAGGACAGCTTTCCGCAGCTTCCTCCGCTAATGCTTCTTGATTCTCGGGAACATGTTCCTGAAAAGCGATAGCCAGCCCATCCTCATCCATCTCAAATACTTCGGGACATATAGAAGGGCAGGCACCACAGCCTATGCAAACATCCTTTTCAACGTGGGCCATCATTTCCTTCACCTCAAGCAAAATTCTGTTCATATTCTGTCTCGAATCTTCGGAAGGTATACAGATTAATGAATCATATAGCTTTTATGGAAGTTATGATTAGCCCAATGTCTGCATAATCAACCTCCACTAAATAATTTGCTTCTTCTTGAGGATCTATGGAGGATCCCCAAATAGTTTTCACCAAAAAAGTACCCGGGTTTATATTTTGAATTTCTATTCGTCGCATGCTTAAAAAAGGATTATTCTTCAATCTTTGCTCCAGAATACTAATTTCTTTTTGAGCATCTTCCGTCATAAAATCTTTAGCCAAGTCAAATTGCCTATAGTCCATTTTCTGAAAGGATTGCTTGACCAACTGGTGAGAATCGTCCACATATCCCCCTGCAGCCATGGCCGTGACCACATTAACCGGCTGTTGCCACCAAATTACAGTAACAATAAATATGGCAGATAAAACCATGATGCAAAAATGACGATTTAGAATCATGATTTCCCTCCTAACCGTTATATAAAATATATAGGAGGGAAATGGAAAATTATGCATATTGTTTTTTATTTATTCCCAAAAACTTTTCTCAAAATATTAAGTACAGGTTGCGGTAATCTGAAATAATATATTCTCATTAAGCTCCCCCCCATTTTTACACTGGAATTTCAGTCCAAAATAGTTTATGCATTTAATAAACGTTATACGACTTGATAGTTTTTAACGGCGTCTTCAAGTTGTTTGACCAAATCCACTTCTTCTGCAGTTTTTGCTGAAAAATACAATTTACCGATTATACCGGTCAACATTTTTAGGACATCTTCAAAGACTAATTTATCTTTTAGTGCCAACTTTTCACTGGCTTCAATCATCGCTATGCCAAACTGATGTCCTACCCCTTCTTTCATCATCTTAGTGCATGTTTTCCCCAACAATTTCATAACAAGGGCGGCTTCCTGGGTATCAAGTTGTCTAACCGCATCAATAGTAGTATTAAGCCCTTGAACAATTCTAACTCCAATTTTGCTCCAATCTACCGCTTGCGTCACTTTTATCCCTCCCCATAAAAAATCACCTGTGCCTTACTATATGCACAGGTGATCATTGGGGTGAAAAATTCAACATTTATTAATTTGTTCCATGGATCTCCCCCATTTGGGAACACGCACCGAAGAAACCATCAAAAATCCCAAGATAACCATAACCAGCAAATAACTCAGTGTGGGCAGGGTATTTGAAAACAAAAGCAAAAAAGCCACAAATCCGCCTGCAAAAGTTATGGGTAAACCAATAAAATAATCGGTATGAGGAAGAGTATTAAACCTGGCCAAACGCACGGCACCGCAGAGTACAAAAAAAGCTGAAACCCATATCCCCCAAAATGGAAGGTAAATATGAAATACAAAAAAGTAAACCAAGATTGCAGGAGCCAAACCAAACGAAACAATATCACTCAAAGAATCCAATTCCTTGCCAAAATCGGAATCAGCCTTTAACTTCCGGGCTATTCTGCCGTCAAGAGTATCAAACAAAACTGAAAGCATAATCATAGCAGAAGCAGCATGCATTGAGTTATAGAAAGCCAAAATTATGGCCAAAAAACCGCACATTAAATTAGCTAAAGTAAATATGGCCGGCAATATGCGATTATTCATAGAAAACATAGCTGTCCTTTCATTAAAATCTACCCAACTTTACTTGATAATTATACCATGGCATTTTGTTTTTCAACAAGATTTATAATCTCTTCCGAACTGCCGCAAAAATGGCGAGAAACCGGGAGTGACTTTAGAAAATGCTGGCCGTATTGTTTCGTAATAATTCTATCATCCAACAGGATAACAGTTCCTTTATCATCTTTAGTTCTGATTAACCTGCCAAAACCTTGTTTAAAGCGAATGATAGCCTCCGGCAAATACAATTCGTAAAAAGGATCTTTTCCTTTTTCAGCATAAAGCCTGGCTTTAGCCTCATAAATAGGCGAATCCGGGGGCCAGAAAGGCAATCTGGTCATAATCACGCAGCTCAAATTGTCCCCCGGAATATCAACACCTTCCCAGAAACTGCTTGTTCCCAATAAAATGCTTCGATTGTTGCGGATGAAATCTTGCAAAAGAGTACCACGAGAACCATCAAGACCTTGGGCTAGAATTCTTAAAGGTGAGTTTCTCAGTTCCTGCCTCAAATAGTGATCCACCAAACGCAAATAGCGATGGGATGTAAAAAGAACCAAAGTTCTTCCATGCAGGGATTTGGAAATTCCGGCTATAAAGTAAGCCGTTTTTTGAGCCAAAACATTCTCAGGTGTTTGCAGTATAGGCAGATCATCGACAATACAAAACATCATTTGCCGTTCATAATTAAAAGGAGAATCAAGTTTTAAAGCTTTATAATTCTCCAGGCCTAATTCTTGAGCAAAATAATCGAATTGGCCGGCGACAGTCAATGTGGCGGAAGTTAAAATGGTACTGTTATTTTTTTGAAAAATTTTCTCCCTTAAAACACCGGCAATATCTATGGCCGTATTCTTAAGATACACAACATTGCTTTTTTCCAGATAAGTAATCCTGTTATCATCTTCGCCGGCAACAATCAACTCCAAACCATCAATTATTTGTCCAACTTCATTATTTATTCTTCCTACTTCCAATCTATAAATTTCCAATTGCTTCATATCCGCAGATAAACAAGCATAAGTTTTTGTTAAATTTTGTTTTATTTCCATTAGCGTACTGCTTAAGTTTTCCAGCATTACTATGAAGGCTTTATAAACCTGATCTCCCAATTTGGTACGACAAAGCCTTAAGTTTACCCTTTCCCCTATTATACTTTGCAAAAACTCAAACAGCTCCGTAGCATGGCTTTGTATTCTTTTGCCCTGTATAGTCATCTGATCCAGCACTTGAAACAGTTCGGACCAGTTTCCTTCTGGGAAAATTTCAGTCCAAAGCGGGAGATCCTTTTTTAAAACCGCTACTAGGCTCCCTTTGTTCCCTGCTATGTTTTCCATCAGTTTGCAAATTTTTTCCCGAGTGATTTCAAAACCAAATTGTTTCAAAGCCGTGGGGTAAAGATTGTGAGCCTCATCAATAATAAGATCTTCGTATTCGGGAAGAATGCTGTAATTTGTTTTGATATCTGCCAGCAAAAGCGAATGGTTAATAATAACTATATCGGCATTTTCCGCTTTCCTGCGGGCTCTAAGCATAAAACAACGCTCGGCAAACCGGCACTCAGACGGACGGCAATCCGGATTATCGGCACCATATTTCCTCCAAAACGAGCTCATGTTTTGAAAAGCTTCGATCTCCGCTAAATCGCCTGAATCAGTTTCTCTTACCCAAGAGAGCATAGCTGCATAAATGAATCTCTCTAGGTCCGAGAAATCAGCAATTGCTTTTTCATAATTAAGGGCTTGAAGACAAACATAATTATTTTTGCCCTTTAATAAAACTTGCTTAAAACCAAATGGCAAAATATTATGCAAAAAAGGCAAATCTTTTTTGCACAATTGTTCCTGCAAATTTATTGTATGCGTAGCTATTACTACCCTTTTCTTATTCCTTTTAGCCCACCAAATGGCAGGAATCAGATAAGCTATAGATTTACCGGTTCCCGTACCCGCTTCAACAACCAAGTTTTGCGATCGGACAAAACTGTCGACAATAGCTTGGGCCATAATTGTTTGCATTTCCCTGGGCTCATACCCGGGGAAGCTTTTGGAAAGCAGTCCTCCCGGCCGAAAACTGAGCTCCGCCCACTCTGAGGAAATAGGCACATTTTCATCCCCTTGCTTTTCCTCTTCTTCAAATAAATTGTCCAGCATATTAGAATACGGCTCCGTAGTAATCGGCCTGTCAGGAAATCGTTTAATTATTTCCTTCTCTAAAAGCTTTAAAAAAATATGACAGGATAATCCCTTAGTCAGTTCCTGAAGCCTGTTGATAAATCCCAAATCCTCATTTAAACCCTTTTGCCAACAACGCTTAACTATTTCCCATAGCACTCTGACCTTCTTCTGAGCAGGCGTACAAAAAGGCTTCTGTCTTATTTGAAGCCTTTGGCTGATATCCTCCAGATCCTCCGGTTTATAAATCGGATAGAATAAGGCAAGTAATTCATTAACAAAAATAATTTCCAACTTGTTTAATTCTATTCTCAAGCTGCTTAATTGAGATATAGTGGCCTTATCATAAACAAAGACCAAAGAATCCCGGAGTAACGTGTTTATATTGCTATCCTCCGTTTTTTGAGCCAACTCCGAAATAGTGGCGGCTGAAATAAGACAGTAGCTGGGTCGAACACTATCTTTTATCCTCAAATAGGCAAAGTGCCATTTTTCGCCAGGGATTTTGGGCGAAACTAGAGATAATACCGCAATACCATGCTCCAAAATCGTTTAAACCTCCTGTTACAGGTAAAAAAAGAACTATCACAATATAGTTTGAAGGCAAATACATATATATAAATTAGAATATAATATCATCCGTTAACTTTCTCTGCCAAGGAGGAAAGGAATGAAATTTATTTACTTACGAACCGACTTCCCTAGCGGTTTGTCACATATCCTCATGCGCAACATAGATTCAAAAAATTATGAACTAAGACACTATTTGCTCGTACTTAGCAACAAAGGGGAATTGTGGGTTGATGTTTTCTGGCCTTATGACCAAGAATGTGAAATGCATACCAGATTAATCTCCGAAAGCCAATTCTGGCACACTTTTCGTGAATGGAGACTTCAAGGTCTGGACCTTGGCGATAATGAAAAAGTTGCCCAAGTTCTGGCCCGGCGTCAACTCCATAAAAGAACAAAAATTTAATTGTTTTGAACATACCTGCCTTTAAAATAACTAATTTTCTTGAGTTGCCTTTCGGGATTTCATTTTATCCAGCTTGTAGACAAAAGCCAATACTTCGGCTACGGCTTGGTAAAGTTCAGGAGGGATCTCACGCGAGAGCTCGACTTGCATCAATGCTTCGACTAAAGCCTGGTCATTCTGAATGGGAATACCTTTTTCCTGAGCAAATTCGATAATTTTTTGGGCAACATGCCCTTTTCCCTTGGCTACAACCCGTGGTGCTCCTACATGATCGTATGCTAGGGCTGCAGCTTGCTTAATATTCTGCTCTCTGTTTTTCATCCTTTAAAATCAACTCCACCCAGTTGCTGTCCATTGATAAAAGCTTCAAATAGAGGATGGTCAGTTTTCTTTTTTAATGATATGGTCTTCAGAGTAATTCCTAGCTGAGAAAAGTTTTCCTTTACTTCTTCCTCTGTAATTTCCAGCATAGGCTTTAATACTTCAGGTTCATCATATATCAAACTAAGGGTCAAGTCATTATCGTAAAACAATAAATCCAACCCTATCTGACCTAAATTGGGTGTCTCCAATTGCAAAGCCAGATGGCAATAAGATGGATCAATTTTGAAGCCTTTGCGAAGTCCCTCAATGGCCACTTTTACCAAATAATATTTTCCATTATCTTCAAGAGGAAAATGCAAAATTGAGTAAGCATTTTCATGGACTCCGGTCTGATACCATAATTGTTGCCCCGTAATTTCTTTAAGTAATTCCGCAAGGAACAATTTGTTTTCTCCAGTTAAGGAATCGCTATTTTCCGCCAAAATTTTTAAGGTTTCCAGTTTGACGTTTGTAAAATCATTATTGGGATCTTGCCCGTTTTTAAGCATTTTCAATATTAAATTTTCGGTATTTATGCCCAAAGAGCGAAAATAATTCAATATCCGGTTGTTTTCTTTAATGGTCTGCCAAGAAGGAACAGCAGCTTTCAATAAAGTTTTTATTGATTCACCAAAAGGAATATTTTTACCGGCCAATAGGGATAAAAGAAATGAATTTTCCGCAGTGATAAATCTGGTAACTAATTGGGCCAGCCTGGGTTCAAAACTTAAACCTCGGTTTTCAAGAAGGATTGTATCTTTCAGGGCTAAATTGTTAAAAGCAGCGTTAGAGATGTTTTCCTTTTTCAAAATAATGCTGTTTTGGTTAAACTCACGGACTGAGGCCCAAAATTTATCGCCGACACGAACATTGGTTTCAAGTTGTGCTGGAAAATATTTGCCGGCCATGGATATTACACCTTGGCCGCTGCCGTTTTTGGCGATAATTTCCACCCTTATGTATTGTCCGATTTTCAAAACAGGTAAGCCCTGGGCTTGAGTCAGCCTAACCGAAGGAACATTGTTATTGACCTGCATAAGAGCAAACCTTCCAAAAAAAATATATTTTCTTTTATATTATATTTATCGGCTAATAACTTCAATTGCTTCTAAGGTTAGCGTTTTAAAATTGTTTTAAAAAAGGCGCCCCTTATTTCAGAGGCGCCTTTCAATAAGAATTCAAATTTTGGCATCAACCAATTTTATTAAATCTTGTTTACTTCTAAATCCCACAACTTTTTCCGCCACTTGACCGTTTTTAAATAATAGCAGCGTAGGAATACTCATAATTCCGTACTGACCGGCAATTTCGGACTCTTCATCCACATTTAACTTACCGACTTTTATTTTCCCAGCATAGTGATCAGCCAGCTCTTCCACAATTGGACCAATCATACGACAAGGCCCACACCATGCGGCCCAAAAATCCACTAAAACCGGTTGATCTGCTTTTAAAACCTCGGATTCCCAATTTTGCGCTGTAAATGTTTTAAGATTTTCTCCTGCCATTATAAAACCCTCCCAAATTTCTATTTAACAAATTTGTTAAGAACTTCAATAAGATTAGTTAAAGCTTGTTCGTTATCATCTTTTAAAGCGTCTTTTAAGCAAGTCTTGGAATGTTCTTCAAAGATCAGAATCCCGACTTTATTAATTGCAGCTCTGACAGCCGCCACTTGAATCAGAATTTCGTCACAGCATTTGCCTTCATTTATCATACGTTGAAGGCCTTTTACCTGTCCCTCAATTCTTTTTAACCTAACCAAAATATTGTTTTTCGTTAGCCTATCGGTCTCCATATCTACCAAACTCCATTTTATGCCAAACCTTTCGATTACCCCGTGGGGGTATATACTTATTATATACGGTGCATTTTTTATTGTCAAGCTGATATGAAACCAGGTTACAGTTTTTTATGCCAATAAACTTTTGCATTATTATACCCAATTTCCTCAAGCTTAGTTCTAAGCATTTTTCAATGAAGTACACAAAAATTTCTGTAAGAGAAAAATTTTTATGATATAATTATTGGCGTTATTAATTTTTATTCTATGTGTTTCTTAACATTTTAGTTTGGTTTTTTTTGTCAGGGGTTATATTGATATTCTATTGCGGTTAATATTGCTATTTATTATAAAGCTTTGTTACAAAGCATAATATACTTTTATTCCCACAAGATATTAAGAAGGAGTGCACATTTTATGTTCAGTACTTTGGAACAACTTAAGCAATTTTGTCAGGAAAAAGAGATTAAAATGATTGATTTTAAAATGATTGACTTGTTTGGGCGTTGGCGCCATTTGACCATACCTGCCGAACGGTTTAACGAAGAAACCTTGAAAAACGGCATTGGCTTTGATGGTTCAAATTACGGTTTTGCACCAGTCGAAAAAAGCGATATGGTGTTTATTCCCGATTTGCAAACGGCAGTTCTAGAACCATTTGCTCAGGTAGCAACAATTTCCATGATCGGTGACGTGTTTGTTATTGATGATACTCCAAGGCCTTTTGATCAATATCCGAGAAATGTAGCAAAACTTGCTGAAGATTATATGAAATCTACCGGGATTGCCGATGAAATGAGGATTGGCCCTGAATTCGAATTCTATGTTTTCGATCATGTAAGTTATCAGACAAAGCCCAATGAATGCAGTTATAAAATTGATGCCCAACAAGCTGAATGGAACAGCAGCCAAGCTGAACACAACTTGGGTTATAAAGTTCCTTTAAAAGGCGGCTATCACATGTCTTTACCCATGGATATCCTCTATAATCTTAGAAGCGAAATGTGCCTTCTCTTAGAGGAAAGAGGAATCCAAGTAAAATACCACCATCATGAAGTCGGTGGTCCGGGGCAATTGGAAATCGAAGTGGAATCCGGTCCTATGCTTAAGATGGCAGATAATACGATGATGATAAAATATATTGTTAAAAATGCTGCTTTTAATGCCGGAAAAACCGCCACTTTTATGCCCAAACCCTTATTGGGAGAAGCCGGAAACGGCATGCATGTCCATATGCACCTTTTCAAAAACGGCACGCCGATTTTCTATGATGCCAACGGTTATTCCGGTTTAAGCTCAACAGCATTATATTTTATTGGCGGTTTACTAAAACATGCACGAGCTTTATGCGCTTTAACCAATCCCAGTACAAACTCCTATAAAAGGCTGGTACCAGGCTACGAAGCACCTGTAAGCATCTGCTTTGCTACTGCCAATCGCAGTGCGGTTATCCGCATTCCCGATTACGCTCGCTTACCACACCAAAAACGTTTTGAAATTAGAAACCCGGATGCAACTTGTAATCCCTACTATGCTTATGCTGCCATACTTATGGCCGGGCTGGACGGAATAGAACAAAAAATGGATCCGACCAAGTTGGGATTTGGACCCTATGATGTAAATTTGTACAAATTATCACCGGAAGAACAGAAGAAAATTCAACCCTTGCCCTATTCATTGGATCAAGCTTTGGACGCTTTAGAAGAAGATCATGAATTCTTGTTAAAAGGCGGAGTTTTTCCAAAAAAACTAATTGAAATCTGGCTCGAGAAAAAAAGAGAGGAAGTGCGAAACTTTAACAAGTGTCCACATCCTCAGGAATTTGCTCTTTATTATGATCTATAATACAAAGAACATTATTTCTCCTTAGTATAAACCTTTCTGCACAAAATCTTCGTAACTCACTTCTGTTTTTAGAAGGTCTTTCTGCTTCAACCAAGCAAATATCGCTTCCACTTCTTGGGCGGCCGGAAGCTGGGGTTCAGGATAACGCTGGATTTGGTACTCGTCCGCTATACTCTCGGGAATATTGGCGTTTTCAACTAATAGCTCCTTATACTTCTCCGGCACCCGGTTCAGTTCCCTAACCGCTTTAGCATAGGCTTTATAAAAACGTATAAGGGCATCATTTTTCTCACTTAATGCTTTTTCAGTCATAATAATAACGGCTTGAGAAAGATTTTTGCCTTGTGTATCTTCGGCAACTATTTTAGCCCCTTGAGCAACGGTATATGTAATATATGGATCGGGAACAGTAATCGCATCAATCTGATTATTAAGCAGCATTTCCAAACGGACCGGTATTTTGGCTACAACAGTTTTTTGGACTTCATTTGGATTTACTCCCCCTTCAGTTAACAAACCGTCCGTTACATATTCAATAATGGAATTGCTGGAAATCCCAATGGTTTTGCCTTTTAAGTCACTCACCTTTTCCAATGAACTATTCGGAGCGGCCACTATGGCAAAGCGCCCTTCCTGAGGAGTAGCTCCTAAAGTCAAAGAGGTTACTTTTAGTTTCTCGCCGGAGCCTTTTAACATTGCCGCGATCAACATGTCGGTAACCATGCCGTCCAGTTCACCGGACTGAAAAGCGCTCTGGCTTTCAACAGGACTCTGAAACGGGATTAATTCTACTTCCAAATTTTCTTCGGTAAAATAACCGTTTTGTTCGGCTACTAAAATCACTAAGTTATCTTCAATAGGCAGAGAACCAATTTTAAGCTTTGCGGAGCTTGCATCGACATTGTTGGTTCCGCTGCAGCCGGTGAGCAAGCCTAAGAAGAGAATACTGCCAAATAAAAAACCCAGATACTTTCTGCTTAAATTCATATTGTAACCTCCTTCTGAATTTTCCTTAGCTGTTAACCCAGCGACAAAAGACTCTCTCACAGCCGTCCAAAAGCAAATAAAGGACAAACCCCATCAACCCCATGACGATAATTCCGGCAAACATTTTGTCATAGGCCAAACTGCTCCAAGAATCCATAATAAAAAAACCGATTCCTTCTCTGGTGGCGTAGGTTTCCACTAGGAATAAAACAGCCAACGCAGTACCCAGCCCAATCCGCAAAGAAGTAAGAATGGCAGGTAAACAAGCCGGAAAATAAACATGCCAATAAATTACCCAATCATTGGCTTTTAATGATTCCACCGACAAAACATATTCTTTAGCCAAATTGCGCGCTGCATCCCTGGTTGTGACCAGTATTTGGTAAAACACCACCAATGTAATCAGCACGATTTTAGATAAATTGCCAATACCGAGTAAAATTAAAATAATGGGCAAAAAAACTACTTTCGGGATCGGATAAGTTAAATAGATCAAAGGAGCTGAGATCTGATCGGCTCCTCTATTTTTGCCTAAAAACAACCCCAAGGGAACGGCTAAAACCGTGGCAATAATTAAACTAACCATAACCCGGTACAAACTAACACCAAGGTGACTTGCAATTTCGCTGCCGAAAATGACTTTAAGGGTTTTTAAGGCCTCCCAGGGCGGCGGAAGAGCCGGGGTCTGTAGAGCAAGGGCAAGCAAATGCCAGCTTGAAAAAATAAAAACTATCGTTAAAACTGTTATTATTGTTTGTGAAGATAATTTTTTTAAATACATATTTATCTAGCTCCTTCTTAAACTGGAACGCAAAGAAGCGGCCATTTCCCAAAACTCAACTTTACCGCGGGCAGAATAATCACCGGCCAATGGATTCTCCAATTCGCGGATTATTGTCCCCGGGCAAGTGGACATCACAAAAATTTTTTGCCCTAAAAATACTGCTTCCTCAATGTTATGAGTTACTAACAATATTGTCAGTTTTGTTTCCTGCCAAAGCCTAAGAAGCAAATCCTGCATTTCTTCCCGGGTTAAAGCATCTAGTGAGGAAAATGGCTCATCCATCAACAATAGTTCCGGTTCCAATACCAAAGACCTGGCAATGGCCACTCTTTGTCGTTGGCCACCGCTTAACTGGTTTGGAAATCTCTTCCTCAAATCCAGCAAACCCAATTTCCTGAGGATTTCTTCAGTTTTTATTTCACATTCTTTCTTGGCCATGCCTTTTATTTGCAACCCAAGTTTTACGTTATCCCAAACAGTTTTCCAGGGAAGCAACCCATAGTCCTGAAGTATTAAAGCTGTCCTGTCGTTTTCCTGCGGGCTTTCGCCGTTCAACAAGACTTTGCCCCTATAATTCCGGTTTAATCCGGCCAATACATTCAATAATGTACTTTTCCCGCAACCGGAAGGGCCGATCAATGAAGCGCTGGTACCGTATGCAAGTCTAAAATTAACATCGTTCAGAGCAGTAATTTGCTGGTCTCGTTGCTTGTAATCAACTCGCAATGACTCAATTGTCAAATTAGCTTTCATTTTTACCTCGTCCTTATTTTTTACCTATTGCACGCATATTGTATTCTATGAGAGTACGATAAGCCAGCTCCCAGTCCACAGGTTTTTCATTATTTAGCCATGACAGCATTACTTCCCGGAAAGTGCCGACAAAAGCCGTCGCACTGACCAAAGAATCCTGCGGCGGTATAAAGCCTGCGGCCAGAAGCTCATCAATATCTTCCTTAACAAATCTTATTAAGTCTTTTTCAATATCTATAAACTTGTTGTTAACGGTGTAATTTATCTCTGGGAAAAATTTAAGAAGAATCTTCGCCATTTGTTTTTTTTGCAGAAAAGTTCTAATACATACTTCCATTGAGGCTTGGAGCTTGTCAAATACATCGGAATAATGAGATCTTTCTTCCTTAATTAAAGCTAACAGTTCCGTATAGAGCTCCTGAACAACATTTTCAATTAAAGCCTCTTTACTGGTAAAGTACAAATAAAAAGTCCCGGTTGCTATCCCGGCTTTCTGGGCAATGGTTTTAATAGAAAAATTCCCCGATTTTTCTTCAGCCATGACTTCTTTGGCTGCCGCCAGGATTTTTTTTCTCAACAGATTTTGTTTTGCCAGTACTTTTTTCGTTTTGTTATAAACCATCTTCCAATTCCAACCTGCGCAAGAAATGAACCACAATTCATTTTATAGCTAAAATTTTAGTCCTCATTTTTTGGCAAGTCAAGATAGATCGAATATAAAGACAATATCTAGAATAAAAGAGATGCCTTAAGACATCTCTTTTCAAATTTTATTGTTTTATATCTAAAAACTATTTGGCTTTATACATTAAGCTTTTATGAAAGTTAAGATTCATGGCTAAGATTACAGCAAATGATTTATGGTCAATAATCATAATTTACTCAATTGTTAGCTTTGTCTTTAATGTCCAATTTGATATGCAGTTCTTTAAGCTGCTCCTTTTTCACCGGTGAAGGGGCTTGGCTCATAAGACAGCTTGCACTTTGAGTTTTGGGGAAAGCAATAACATCCCTGATATTGTCCCTACCGGCTAAAATCATAATCAGCCTGTCCAAGCCAAAAGCCAACCCGCCATGGGGAGGAGTTCCATAGTCAAAAGCTTCCAGCAGAAATCCAAACTTGTCCTTGGCTTCTTCAATGCTCATACCCAACAGCGCAAAAATCCGTTCCTGAACATCCCGACGATGGATCCTAATGCTTCCTCCACCCAATTCAATACCGTTCAAAACCATATCATAAGCCTTGGCTCTAACTTTTAAGGGCTCCGTCTCCAAAATGCCCAGGTCCTCGTCCAACGGACTGGTAAACATATGGTGCATGGCTACATATCTTTTTTCCTCTTCGTCATATTCAAACATAGGAAATTCAGTAACCCAAAGGCAGTTAATAGCATTGGGGTTAATTAAGCCCAACCTTTTGGCCAGCTCCAACCTTAAATTTCCTAAAGCGTTATGGACAATATTTTCTTTGTCGGCAACAAAGAAAACGATATCTCCTTGCTCCGCTCCCATAGTTGCCATTAAATTATTAATTTCTTCCTCGGTAAAAAACTTAATGATCGGTGATTTCAGTCCGTCTTCGCCCCAAACTATATATGCCAGCCCTTTGGCACCATAAATACTGACAAACTTGGTTAGAGCGTCGATTTCCCGTCGGGGCATATTGGAACAACCCTTGGCGCAAATACCTTTAACTCTGCCGCCTTTAGCCAGAACATCGGTAAAAACTTTAAATCCTGAGTTGCGTACCACCTCGGCCACATCAATCAGTTCCATACCGAAACGGGTGTCCGGTTTATCCGATCCGTAGCGTTCCATGGCCTCATAATAACTCAAACGGGGAAAAGGTTTAGGGATATCAATACCCTTGATCTCTTTAAAGATCATGGTAATCAAATCTTCCATCAAAGGCAGAATATCGTCCATTTCAATAAAAGACATTTCCAAATCAAGCTGGGTAAACTCCGGTTGGCGATCAGCCCTTAAGTCTTCATCCCTAAAGCAACGAGCTATTTGATAATATTTTTCCATCCCGGCAACCATAAGCAATTGCTTGAATATTTGCGGAGACTGTGGCAGGGCATAAAAACATCCCGGATTCACCCTGCTGGGAACCAGATAATCCCTGGCCCCTTCCGGAGTGGATTTCATCAGAATCGGTGTCTCTATTTCCCAGAAACCTTGTTTATCAAGAAAATTGCGCATTAACTGCATTACCTTATGCCTGATAAACATTACTTTCTGCATTTCGGGCCTGCGCAAATCCATATAGCGGTATTTCAAGCGCACGCTTTCATCCACATCGATATTATCCTGAATATAAAAAGGCGGAGTTTTAGCCCTATTTAATATTTTTAGTTCCTCGGCAATAACCTCAATTTCCCCGGTCTGCATATTGGGGTTCTCCGAACCCTCAGGCCTTAAACGTACTTTCCCTTTGATTTCCACGACATATTCAGAACGCAGTTTTTCGGCCAGAGCAAAACCGTTATCGGCCATATCCGGATTGAATACAACCTGCACAAGTCCAGAACGATCCCGCAGGTCAACAAATATAACGCCACCATGATCTCTTCTGGTTTGAACCCAGCCAAGCAAACGTACACTTTCCCCGGCCATTTCCTTGTTTAAAAATACTGCACTAGTTCTTCCTGCTAACATTGCCATCCTCCTAAATTTCAAACTCGCTTGAATTAATCTGCTTTTCAATAAACTCTACGGTATTCGCCAAAGCTATTTCTTGTTGATCCCCGATTTTCATGTCGCGAACAATAATTATTCCTTTGGCCAATTCTTCTTCACCCAGGATTAAAACGTAGCGGGCACCTACCCTGTCGGCATATTTCAGTTGTCCTTTCAAACCGCGGCCCATTAAATCCATCAGGGTAATAATACCTTTTTGCCTTAATTGGCCGGCCAAGCGGAACCCTTCCTGTCGGGCCTTATCCCCAAGGATTGCCACCATTACGCCGGCTTTGTTGCGATCCTCGATTTCAATTTTTTGATTTTGCATAACGGCTAAGATCCGTTCTAATCCTGCGGCAAAACCAATGCCGGGAGTAGGCGGCCCGCCGATTTCCTCCACCAAACCGTCATAACGTCCACCCCCGCAAATAGCGCTTTGGGCACCTATGCCTTCGGCCATAACTTCAAAAGCTGTTTTCTGATAGTAATCCAAGCCGCGAACCAATTTGGGGTTAATCATAAAATCAATATTCACTAACTTTAAATAATGCTGAACTTTTTCCCAATGTTGGCGGCAACTTGGACAAAGAGTATCCAAAGTAGTAGGGGCATTCGTTATCAAGGCCTGACAGTCTTTATTTTTGCAGTCCAAGATTCTCATTGGATTTCTCGTCAAACGGGACAGGCAATCAGGGCAAAGCTTGTCTTTTTTATCCATCAAAAAAGCCAGCAGTTTTTCTCCATGAACAGCTCGGCATTGTGGACAGCCTACGGAATTAATATGTACCTGAAGTCCCCGCAAACCTAACCTTTGCAAGAAATCCCAGAGAAGATTGATAACTTCAACATCCACCAGGGGATCATCCGCTCCTAAAACTTCTATCCCAAACTGATGAAATTGCCTGTACCTTCCGGCTTGCGTATTTTCATACCGAAACATCGGACCCAAATAATACAGTTTAGCGGGCAGGGTTTGAGCATAAAGCTTGTTCTCCACATAAGCCCTGCAGACCGAGGCTGTGCCTTCGGGCCGCAGCGTAATTGACCTTTGCCCTTTATCCAAAAAGGTATACATTTCTTTGTTGACGATATCAGTCGTTTCCCCCACACCGCGTTGAAACAGCTCAGTGGCCTCAAAAACAGGTGTTCTAATCTCTTGATAACCGTATTCCCTGCATACCTTATGGATTTGTTCTTCAAGATAATGCCATTTTTCAATAGTACCCGGAATAATATCCTGTGTACCTTTAGGACGTTTAATGAGCATTTTAATTCCTCCAGAATTTCTTAAAAGCCACCGTTTTTTTTGGGCGGCTACGAACAAACCATAATGCTATATTATAGCATAATTTTTACTCATGCTCATTATATCAATGAGAATTTTCTATGCTCACGGACTTCCGAGAAGCGATCAATATATAATTTAACATCCGCAGGATTGTATATATTTTCATGCAACATATTATTCATGTTCAATATTTTGCTGCCGGCTCCGGCCCCTAACCCGATAACACTGCAGATTTCTTCTATCATCACTATATTATAGCGGCACTCTTTTCCCGGCAAACAATAGCCGACATTTTCCAAGTTGCCGACAATATTTTTTTGCCTGTAGAGATAATAAGGAACATAACCGGCGGCAAATATCATCTCCTGGGAAACATCTTGGATTTTATCCCAATTCTGCCCTGCATTATGGATATAATTATTCTCCCAAGCCTGGGATCCTCTTTTTAAAGCCAAGGCATGAACAGTGAGATTATCCGGCCTTAACTCTAAAACCTTGGCAATAGAATCTAAAATCTCCCTCTGACCTTCACCGGGAAGACCAATAATTAAATCAATATTGATCACCCAATCGGAAAGGTTACGGGCTTCCCAGTATTTAAGCCGGAATTCCTCTATTCCATGGGTCCGCCCAATTTTTTTTAAAGTTTTTTCCTGCATGGTCTGCGGGTTAATGCTTAGGCGGTTTACACCATATTGTTTCAAGAGATATAGTTTTCCTTTATCTATAGTATCTGGTCTTCCTGCTTCCACTGTAAATTCAGTAACCTCAAGAGCGGGTATTTCTTCTATAACTGTGCTAAGCAGACCCTCCAAATCCTTATGATTTAAAACAGTAGGCGTACCGCCGCCGATATAAATGCTGTCTACTTTCAATCCTTTGGTCTTCAATACTTCCGCAGTATATTTTATTTCTTGACGCAAAACCCTTAAGTAGGCGGAAAGCAAATCGCGGTGATGGGAAGTCAGACTCTGAGAAGGAAAGGAACAATAAAAACAGCGCGAAGGGCAAAAAGGAATGGCCACATAGACTGCCACCAGATTTTTATTATCCCTAAAATGCCGGATTAAAGGCATCTGTCTTCGGTTAACTTCTTGTAACAACCTGATCTTTGACGGAGAGAGCAAATAATAGTCCTTTAGGATTTTGTATTGGCTTTCTTGATTATAGCCCAGTTCTACCATTTTGGTCACAAGTTTGCCCGGCCGTACTCCGGTAAGAATTCCCCAGGGATTGTTTTGGCCGGTAAAAACACTTAAGAACTCAGCCATTGCCCTTTTGACCAGGATTTGAGGCAAAGGTTCCTTGCCAGGCAATGTTAAACCCTTATCAACTGGGGCTGAGATTTCCTTGGTATAAAGGTATCCATTAGATTTACAGCTAATTTGAAATACAGGCTGCACCAATTCGGCAGATTGCAAAGATTCCAAGGATTCCAAATCCCCTTTGGTTTTTTCGATTTTTAATACTATTTTTTCCTGTTCATCCTCTCGCCCGGCAGATGCATTGTCTGCAACCTGAATTATAACACTGCTTCCTGGGAAAAAAGCCAATACTAAAGCTTGGCAGTTTTTTAAGATCTTCTCCTCTATACTGGCGCTTTGAATAATTATTTCTTTTTTCATTTAACCCTCGCTAAAATTTTTGCTCTCAATCTCTCAATAAAGAAGCAAATCAGGATCTTCATTTATTAAAGCACTATTTTAACCGTCCAATAATGTCTTCATTCATTATTTTATAACTGTCCCAGCAGTTGCTTTTGTTGGGTAAATTTTGCCGTCTAGAAGTCTAAATATGGCAAGCAAACTTGTCAAAGTCTGCTTGCCGGACTGCAAGATAATTATTTTAGATCTTTGCTGTATCCCTCAAATAGAAGAATAATAGTTTAAGTATTACTTATTAATAATGCTAACAAAGGAAACAGATAAATGTATGTTTATCTTCGTTTAATTATTAATCAAAAAATAGCCCGTTAAGATAAGGATTATATTTCCTTTCCCGGCCAATGGAGGTGTATTCTTCATGTCCGGGGTATACAGGCAGATTGTCGTCCAGAACCATCAGTTTTTCCCGAATACTCTTTAGTAATAAATTTAAATCCCCGTTTGGAAAATCCGTTCTGCCTATGGAGGTGCTAAACAAGGTATCTCCGCTGAGCAGTCCGTCTTTGGTTAATAAACAAATACCGCCCGGAGTGTGTCCGGGTGTATGGAGGACTTTTACTTCCATTTCACCTATCTTTAGGATTTGATTGTCCTCCAGGAGAACCTCCGCCGGGGCCAAGGCAATACTTCTTCCGGAATAATAGGAAAGGTTTAATTTGGGATCGGTCAGCATAGGCGCATCGTCTTTGTGAACAGCCACTTTAACCCCTAATTCCCGACGCAAATCTTCAACAGCTCCCAGGTGATCCCAATGGCCATGGGTTAAAACGATGTATTCCACGTCTTTCTTTTTTTCTTTAAGCCAGTTGGAAATCATTTTGCTCCCTGCCCCCGGATCGACCAATATAGCCTTGCCTGTTTTGTCGCAGGAAACCAAATAACAATTAACTCCCATTCCAGGGGTCACAATTCCTTCAATCATTTGTTATCAACCTCGTTTCTTAGAATTATTGGGATTCCTTTACGATTATTAAGATTCCTCATAGGTCGGGATTTCAGAAAGCTTTTTTGTTATCCTCCTGAATTATCCTACCTTGCCTTAGAGTCCAAGATAATGGTCACCGGCCCTTGATTTACGAGTTCTACAGCCATCTCGGTTTGAAACCTTCCAGTTTCTACCGTTATGCCTTTCTGCCTGATTGCCTCCACCAATTCCAGGAATAATTTTTCTGCATCCTGCGGCGCTGCGGCTTCTGTAAAGCTGGGCCTTTTCCCTTTCCTACAATCGCCGTATAGTGTGAATTGGGAAACCAATAACATTTGGCCCTGGACATCAAGGAGAGACAAATTCATTTTACCCTGTTCATCCTCAAAAATCCTTAAGCCGCTTAATTTTTCGGCCATCCAATTTAAGTCCTTGAAGTCGTCCTCCTTGCCAATGCCCACAAGGACCAATAGGCCCTGGTTAATTTGACCGACTGTCTCATTATCTACTTTGACTGAGGCCCTACTGACCCGCTGAACAACACAACGCATATTTTACCTCCGTCAGATCCTTTCTACTAAAGTAATATCTCTAACTCGGCGAATTTTTTGCAATACATAATTCAATTGTTCCAAATTCCTGGCTTCTATTCTTAATTGGATATTGGCGGTTTTGTTTTTGCCCACCCTGGCATTCATACCCAACATATGAGTTCTTGTTTCCATAATTACATTCATTACATCAGTCACCAACCGTGGCCGGTCCAAACCGACTATCTCCAAGTCTACAGGATAAACGCTGTCATTGCTTTCTTCCCACTGAACTTCAATCAGACGGTCTTTGCTTTTAGCCGATAAGTTTTTAAGTTCATGACAATCAAGGCGATGAATGGAAACCCCTCTACCCCTGGTAATGAAACCTATGATTTCATCCCCGGGCAATGGATTGCAGCAATGGGAAAAGCGGATAAGGATATTGTCGACACCTTTTACCTTTACTCCCTGAGAAGTTTTGGAAGGTGGTTTGGATTCCGGTGAAATAACCAAAGGGGTTTGTACTTCTTCTTTGGAAAGCTCTTCTTTTAAGATTTCCTCTCTCAAACGGGCCAATGCTTTTTTAAAGGTAATAGCCCCGTCGCCCAAAGCCGCATAGAAGTCTTCCATGTTGGTAAAGTTGAATAGTTTGGCGAGTTTCTGCATGTTTTCGCTTTTAAGCGCTGTAGCGGGATCCAATCCCAATTTGCGAGCTTCCCGTTCTATACCTTCCTTGCCTCTGGCAATATTCTCTTCCTTTTTTTGTTTCCTAAACCACTGGCGAATCCTGTTTCTTGCTTGTGAAGTCTGCACTAGACATACCCAATCCCGGCTGGGACCCTGGGGGGTCTTAGAAGTCAAAATTTCTACAATATCACCGTTTTGTAGCTTAGTCTCCAAAGGCACGATTTTGCCGTTAATTTTAGCCCCAATGCAGCTATGACCAACACCGGTATGAACGCGGTATGCAAAATCTATGGTGCAAGATCCGGCAGGCAACTCTACGACATCGCCTTTTGGCGTAAAAACAAACACCGTGTCAGCAAAGAGATCAAATTTCAGCGACTCCATAAATTCGCCGGCATCCCGGGAATAGTTTTGCCATTGTTGCCATTCTAAAAGCTGTCTCAGCCAGGACAGTTTTTGTTCAAAATTTCCCTCCACATTTCGGCCTTCTTTGTATTTCCAATGCGCGGCAATTCCGTATTCCGCCGTATGATGCATTTCCCAGGTACGGATTTGAATTTCAAAAGGCTCTCCTAAATTGCCGACCACAGTGGTATGCAAGGATTGATACATATTAGGTTTGGGCATGGCAATGTAATCCTTGAATCTTCCCGGTAGAGGCTTCCAAAGTGTATGGACAATGCCTAAAGCTCCATAGCAGTCGTTTACAGTCTGTACTATTACCCTAATAGCGGTAAGATCGTAAATCTCGCTAAGCTCTTTGTTTTGAGTGGTCATCTTTTTATAAATACTGTAAAAGTGTTTAGGACGCCCTGCAATATCGGCTTCAATCCCTACTTCATCCAGTTTAGCTTTTAGCTGGCTTATTACCTGATTAATTTGCTCTTCTCTTTCTTTTCTTTTAAGGGCAATCCTCTCCACCAAGTCATAATAGGCTTCCGGATGGAGATAACGAAAGGCCAGGTCCTCCAGCTCCCATTTTATCCGGAAAATACCTAATCTGTTTGCTAAGGGGGCGTATATTTCCATTGTTTCCTGGGCAATTTCCAGTTGTTTTTCTTCAGTCTGATAGTTAAGAGTCCTCATATTATGAAGCCTGTCTGCCAGTTTAATCAATACGACACGAATATCCTTGGCCATAGCCAAAAACATTTTCCGCAGGTTCTCGACTTGTACTTCAACCTTGGTTTTATATTCAATCTTGCCTAATTTTGTAACGCCGTCAACCAGCCTGGCAACCTCATTACCGAAAGTCTTTCGAATATCGTCCAGGTTTCTGCTCGTATCTTCGGCCACATCATGCAATAAAGCAGCAATTATAGTGCTGTCATCCATTTCCAGCTCTGCTAATATACAGGCTACTTCTAACGGATGAAGAATATACTCTTCACCCGAATTGCGGAGCTGACCTTTGTGCGCCTCAGCTGCAAATTCATAGGCCTGTTCGATTTTTTCAATATTATATTGGGCATTATTGTTTTCTAAAATTTTCCTAAGCTTTTCCATATACATAAACTAACCTCTGGCTAATGGTGAATGGCTATAATTAATTTTACTTTCTATTATAAAACATTTTATTAATTGTTTAAGATGCGAAAGCGTAAAGAATTAATTAAATTGTTTCTTTTTTCTGAATTAATTTTTAAAAGGTACGGGCCGGTGCCGCCCAGCCAACTTATTATTCCCAGTTCCTCCAATACCTTTAGCATATCAATCTGTTCCGGTTTAGAAGAATCAGGGTTCCAATTAAGTATATTATTTGGGCGGGAAAATGTCCTCAGCTGTTTGTAAAAACCAACCAGCATTTCTCTGGTTAAACGCGGTTTCTGCTCTTCTTCTTGTTGTTCCTGTTCCAAAGCGGCGGCTGTCTCGTCCATGCTCTCGATCATGCCGACAGGCAATTTTAAAATGGATTTTTCGCTTTTGTTTGCCCCTGCCGGTCGATAATCCTTGATCACGGCCTGCAATCTCTTTTCCTGATAATACTCATTAACCTCCAGGGTATATACAAGATCTATTTTTTTCAAGCTCGCAAGATCCTCATATTCGTTACCCCTTTTAAAACCTATGGCTTCCAAATATTTATTTCCGCTTTCCAAGACTACTTTTAAATGTTCCCCTTCCTTGCCTACAGTTTGAACCTTTGAAACGGTTAAACCCTCAGCCAACAATAGAGGAACCGGATTTTCGGCTCCGAAAGGGGCCATTTGGGCAAGCTCTTCTTCCAAACTAAAATCAATTTGATCCAAACTAACAAGAGCATCGATATTAACATACTGTTTGGGAACCGTTTTTTGGGTTAAAAAGCTTGATATAAGAAATTGTCGCAAGGGATCAATGTTTTCTTTTAATAGCGTAAAACCTGCAGCTTGTTTATGTCCGCCGTATTTAAGCAGCAGATTGTCGGCTTTAGCTAATTCTCCAATTACATTATAATCCTCAATCCCCCTGGCCGAACCTTTGGCAATATCCTCCTCTTCGGAAATCAGAAACACCGGGCGCAGATATTTTTCAACCAGTCTTGAGGCTACAATACCAATTACCCCATGATGCCAGGCAGGCGAAGAAAGAACAATAACAGGAGGAATTTCTCCTTGATTTAGGATACTCTCAGCTTCTTCAAGAATTATTTTTTCCGCGGCCTGCCTTCGTTGATTTTCTGCAGTCAGCTCTTTGGCCCTAAACAAGGCCTCTTCAAAATCATCTTCCAACAACAAATTTAAAGCCATACGGGCGGTATCCATTCTTCCGGCTGCATTTATACGTGGAGCAACTATAAAAGCTATCTGTCCGGCCTTTAGTTTTTTGCCCTTTAACCCGCATTCTTCCAATAATGCTCTCAGGCCGGGATGTTTGGAGTTTTCCATCACCTGCAGTCCGTATTTAACCAAAACGCGATTTTCACCGATCAAGGGAACAACATCGGCAATTGTTCCTAACGCTACAAGATCAAGATAATCCAGTTCCGTACCGCATGAGTCCACCGGAAAATCATAATAGAGAAACAATGCCTGAACTAACTTGTAAGCTACTCCCACTCCGGCTATATGGCGGAAAGGATAACCCGAATCCTTTACTTTGGCATTCAAAATTCCAAAGGCTTCGGGCAAGATTTCTCCCGGTTCATGGTGATCAGTAATGATAATATCAATATTTAAATTTGAAGCAAATTTTATTTCTTCAACCGCCGTTATACCACAATCAACTGTGATAATCAGACTGACATTATTCTGAGCGGCCCTTTCAATAATGTTTTGGTGTAAACCGTAACCGTCATCTCTATCGGGGATATGAACCAAAACATTAAAACCCAAATTGTGCAAAACTTTATATAAAAGGGCGGTAGCAGTTACCCCGTCGGCATCATAATCCCCATAAACAAGAACTTTTTCACAATTTTTTTTGGCTTTGTCCAGTCTCTCAACAATCTTGGTCATATCCTTAAATAGAAAGGGGGAGCTGAAATCGAACAAAGAAGGTCTTAAATAATCCATGATAGCCGGCAGGGTAGTATAACCCCTGTTATAAAGGATTTGCGGAATACTGGGATGGAGGCCTGCCTTCGCCAAACTCACTGAACAGGATCGATTAAGCGGTGATATATTCTGATTAATACGCCATTTGTTAGTCATGAGGGCTTATCTACTCCGACTTGTTCTGATCGGCACATTGCACAGGATCGGCCGGCTTGGCTACGGCAGATTGGGCAGATGTGTTATCTTTTTTTTCTTCGGAGGCAGTTTTTGGGATATTATCGGTATTAACGGCCGGTTTAACTATTATATCTTTATTAGAACGTTTTTTTATCTGGGATTTCAGATCACGCCAGAGTGCCAGACAGAACATTAATAAGGCGCCGGCCAGTACTGAACAGAATATTACC
>Ga0134099_1000878_pt1 | contig 31639 bp, 39 predicted proteins | sample 10_taG_2_FD_105482 | JGI IMG/M metagenome (GOLD analysis project Ga0134099, IMG submission 105482) | Switchgrass degrading microbial communities from high solid loading bioreactors in New Hampshire, USA - 10_41_5_180_A2 metaG | ecosystem: Engineered > Bioreactor > Semi-continuous > Anaerobic >...
ACCACCACCCGGTCCGCGCCCCGGGCGATCAGCTCGGACCCGTCGACGCCCTGCTGCCCCAGCAGCACGGCGGTGATGCTGCCGCCCTCGGCAATCTCCCGGCCGGCGGCGATGCACTCGAACGACACAGGACGGATGGTCCCATTGCGAACCTCAGCGACCACGAGAACGTTGCGTGCCATACCTCTTGCGCCCTCCCCTAGACAACCTTCGCTTCGCTGCGGAGCAGACGGACCAGCTCCCGGGCCTGCTCCTCAGGCGTGCCGGCGATCATCTTGTTGAGCCGGTTCTGTTCGGCCTGGTAGACCGAGGTGACGGCCGTCTTCGGCGCGGCGTCGACCCCCAGGTCCGCCGGGGAGAGCCGGGTGATCTGCTTGCGCTTGGCCTTCATGATGCCGGGCACCGACGGGTACCGCGGCTCGTTCAGGCCCTGCTGGGCGGTGATGAGCGCAGGCAGGGGCACCGTCACCACCTCGGTGTCGCCCTCGGCATCGCGGTGGACCGTCACGGTGTCGCCGGCGATCTCCACCTTCAGGGCGGCGGCCACGTGGGGCAGGCCCAGGATCTCGGCCACACGCAGGGCCGTCTGGCCGGCGCCTGTGTCCACGGAGACGTTGCCCGCCAGGATCAGGTCGAACTTCTTGTCTCTGGCCCAGGCGGCCAGCAGGCTCGCCACCACGACCTCGTCCGCCCCCGCAGGCGGGTCGATGGCCACCGCTTCGTCCGCGCCCATGGCCAGCGCGCGGCGCAGGGCCTCATCGACCCGGGCGGGGCCCACGGAGATGACCGTGACCGTGCCGCCCGCGGCCTCCCGGATCTTCAGGGCCTCCTCCACGGCGTACTCGTCGTACGGGTTGATGACCAGCGTGACGTCGTCGTCGACCACCCGGCCGTCCTTCACGGTCACCTTGGCCTCTGTGTCAAAGGTCTGCTTCAGGAGAACCAGAATCTCCATTCCCCACGCCTCCTTCAGGGTGTTGCATGACGCCATGGGCGATGAGCCGGTAGGTGGGCTCCGCCAGGGCCTGGATGTCGAACTTGTACCCCGACATCACCCATGCGGTCACGGTCTGATCCAGCGTGCCGAAGATCAGGTTGCGGATCTGCTTCGCCGGAACCTCACGGGTGAAGAGCCCCGACGACTGCCCCTCGGCGATGATCTGGTCGATGACCCCGAACCAGTCCTGCATAAGGGCGCTGATCTTCTGCTGCACCTGCGTGTCTGCCTGGCGCATCTCGATCTGCGTCACGGCGGCCAGTTCCGGCCGGATGCCCAGGGACCGCAGGTGCTGGGCAATGGCCCGCCTGAGCTTCTCGCGGGGATCGGCCGCGTCGCCGATGGCCTCCTTGATCTCGCTCACCAGCAGCTTCAGGCGCTCCCGGAACAGGCAGACGAGCAGGTCAGGCTTGTTCTCGAAGTAGAGGTAGACCGTCCCGGCTGCGACGCCCGCCTCGGCGGCGATGCGCGAGATCTGCGCGTTGTGGTAGCCCTGCCGGGCGATGACGTACTGAGCGGCATCCAGGATCGCGGCGTACTTGTCGCCGCTCCGCGTGGACACTACACAACCTCCTTCCGGCTCTCTTCCTCCTCGAGAAGCGCTCGCCGCAGCACCTTGCCGACCAGCGACTTGGGCAGCTCCTCCCGGAACTCGATGAGCCGGGGTATCTTGTACGCTGCCAGGTGTTCACGACAGAACTGCTTGATCTCCTCGGGGTCGAGCGTCACGCCCTCGCGCGGCACGATGAAGGCCTTCACCGTCTCCCCCCGGTAGGGATCGGGCACCCCGACCACCGCCGCCTCCTTGATGCCCCGGTGCAGGTAGAGCACCTCCTCCACCTCGCGCGGGTAGATGTTGAAGCCGCCGGCGATGATCATGTCTTTCTTCCGATCGACGATGTAGAAGTAGCCCTCCTCGTCCATGCGGGCCATGTCGCCGGTGTGGAGCCAGCCGTCCCGCAGGGCCTCGGCCGTGGCCTCCGGCAGGTTCCAGTACCCCTTCATGACCTGCGGGCCCCGCACCAGTAGCTCGCCCACCTCGCCGACCGGCACGTCCTCGCCGGTCTCGGGGTCGACAATGCGGCACTCCGTATCCGGCCACGGCAGGCCGATCGACCCCTCCTTCCGCCGGTCCCAGATCGGGTTGGCATGGGTCACCGGCGACGCCTCGGTGAGCCCGTAGCCCTCCACCAGCCGCCCACCGGTCAGCCGCTCGAACTCGGCCTGGACCTCCACCGGCAGCGGCGCGGCACCCGAGATGCAGGCCTCGATGGAGTCCAGCCGGTACTTCTCCACGTTGGGCAGGTGGTTGAGCGCGACGTACATTGTGGGGGCGCCGGGGAAGATGGACGGGCGGTACTTCTGGATGAGCTTCGCGGTCTCCCGGGCCTCGAACTTGGGCTGCAGGACCATCGTCCCGCCCATGTGGATCGTGAGGTTCATCACGGTGGTCATGCCGTACACGTGGAAGAACGGCAGCGCAGCCAGGGTGACCAGCTGGGGGCCGCGCTTCGCCCGGTAGAGCCAGGCCTCGGTCTGGTACACGTTCGCGACCAGGTTGCGGTGGGTCAGCATGCAGCCCTTGGCCAGGCCGGTGGTGGCGCCGGTGTACTGCAGCAGGGCCAGGTCCTCCGCAGGATCGACGGGCACGGGTTCGGCGATGGGCTCGGTGTCCAGAAGGCGCGCCCACGGCAGCACACCCTTGCGGTAGGCGATGCGAGGCGGCTTCAGCTTCAGCGGGGCGACCCACCGGGTCGGCGCCGGCATGTAGTCCTGCATCCCCGTGTAGACCACGTGCTCCAGGTTCAGCTGGCTCACCTTCGGGTACGCCAGGTCGATGGCGATCATGATCCTGGCGCCGCTGTCGTTCACCTGGTGCCTGAGCTCGCGCGGCATGTAGAGCGGGTTGACCTGCACCACGACGGCTCCGGCCATCAGCGCACCGTAGTAGGCGATGATGGCCTGTGGGCAGTTGGGCAACATGATGGCCACCCGGTCACCCTTCCGCACACCGAGGCGGACCAGCCCTGCAGCGAGGCGGCGGGCCTGTTCATGCAGCTGCCGGTAGGTGAGCCTGGCCCCATAGAACACGGTCGCCGGGGCGTCGCCGTGCTTCTGGGCGGCGCGCACCAGCAGTTCGTACAGGGCCACGTCCTCGTAAGCCAGCTCAGCGGGCACCTCCGGCGGATAGGCCTTCAACCAGGGCTTTGCGGCGTATCCGTTCGACACTTCCTCCCCTCCCCCTCATGTGCGGTTCCGGTTCCCCCCAGAGAACACTGAATGAATGGCCATTCATCCAGAGCATTGTATTCTGAATGTACACCCATAACTCCTCCTTTCGTGCTATGAGAACACTAGTTATTTTTCTCACATTCAGGGACATCCGGAGGCAAAAAAGAGGGGGCTGTCCCAAAAGCAGATGACTCTGCTCGGGACAGCCCCGTCTGTTTTCTATCAGAATGGTTCTTTCAGGAAGCCACTTCAGTATTGGGTGGGATCAGTGGTCGGACTGGCTGGCCCCAGGGCTTGGGCTAAGTCAACTGGGCGGCCAGGACTGCTTTCCGGAGCAGAGTGTGGGCAAGCGCAAGCCAGCCCACCTCTAGGGTCACCTTGCGCAGGCCCCGGAGGAGGAACCGACGGAACCCGCGGTTCTGCTTGATCTGGCCAAACACACGCTCGACTTCCGCAGGCATAGATGATGACCTTGGTCAACATCTTGGGAGGGTAGGCCGGGCGGCCGCCACCCGGGTAGGCGCAATCGAAAATGTCGTCACTGAGTCGCTCGACCGCATCGTTCACCACCCGTGCCAGGTGGTGAGGTGAAATCTCAGCCTCCAAGTCACTTGGCAGGTAAAGCTGATTCATGGTATAGTTGATGTACAAGGGAAACACCTCCTATGTGTGCATTGGTTGGTCGTGCTTCCATTGTAGTACAGGAAGGGTTTCCCTTGTACCATATCAGGAATGAATTGAGGGGCTGTCCCTAAGTCATCCCAGATGACTTTTGGGACAGCCCCCTGCGAATTATGGCGCGACTTCTTAATTCACGGTTTTTGAGCACGCGGAGGCACAGAGCCGGCAGCCCAGGCACAAGGACAGATCAAGCCGCCACACGTTTTCGATCCACGTGAGCGCGCCGGACGGGCAGGCGGCCACACAGCACAGGCACTGGCCGCACGGGCGTGCCTCTGAGAACTGGATCTCGGGAGACTGGGAACGTCTTGGAGGGAACAGTCTGCGGAAGATGGTCGGTCCGGCGATGATGGCCACCCCCAGCACGTCTCCTGCATTGAGGGTAACACACGCCGGAAAGGCCAACCATGGGCGAAAGTCACCGCGATCGCAGTAGGGTCGATACCCGGTCCCGGTCCGGCATAGAGCCGGTCAGTCTCATTTGTGACTGCCCCTTTTTGCCCACGGGGGATACTCCGTCACACGAAAGTAGTACCAAAGTGCTAGCCCTACAATAATCAGATCGATGGATGGCGCACGCCCCCTCCGCGATGGTACAGTGTGGCTGTAACAAGTTCGAAAGAAACGTGAGGATCGATTGCACCGCTCGATCTGATTTCTATCATACGTCCGTGTGGAATTATTGGGAGGGGAAGAAAGGATGCTCGAGTACTTCAAGGGCGCGAAGGGCAGCTGGATCTGGCTCGTGATTCGCCTGTACGTTGGTTATCAGTGGATGACCGCCGGCTGGCACAAGATCGTGGACGGCTTCGACGCCTCCGGTTTCCTGAAGGGTGCCATCGCCAAGTCGATCCCGGCCTCCGAGGGCGCCAAGCCCGTCGTCCAGGCCTGGTGGGGCGCTTTCCTGGAGAAGTTTGCGCTTCCGAACGTTGGCCTGTTTAACTTCCTGGTCCCCGTCGGCGAGTTCCTGGTCGGCCTGGCCCTGATCGTCGGTTTCGCCACCATCTTTGCCGCCGTCATGGGCATGGTGATGAACTTCGCCTTCATCCTGAGCGGCACGATCAGCAGCAACCCGAACCTGCTCATCCTGGAGTTCATCCTCGTCGCCGTCGGCGGCGCCTACGCGGGCTACATCGGCGTGGACTACTGGTTCCGGCCGATGTACCGCAAGTTCCTGGCCCGGCTCACCGGAGAAGCGGCCTCCACGGCAAAGGCAACCGCATAGCTTCGCACCTCAGCAAGCAGCCAGCACGGCCACCGTGCTGGCTGCTTCTGTTTCTGCGCCGGTCTACGCCATGATCAGCGTCATGATCGCCTTCTGCGCGTGCAGGCGGTTCTCCGCCTCATCGAACACCACCGACTGCGGGCCGTCGATGACCTCCGCCGCCACCTCTTCGCCCCGGTGGGCAGGCAGGCAGTGCATGAAGACCGCCTCGGGCGCCGCACGGCGCATCAGTTCAGGCGTCACCTGGTAGCCGGCGAAGGCCCACTTCCGCTGCTCGGCCTCGTCCTCCTGCCCCATGCTGGCCCACACATCGGTATAGACCACGTGGGCGCCGGTGACGGCCTCGACGGGGTCGGTGACCACCTCGATCTTTCCGCCGTGCCGCGCCGCCGTGGCCTGCGCCCGGGCCACCTTGGCCGGGTCTGGCTTGTAGCCGTCCGGGCTGGCCACGACCACGTGCATGCCGAACTTGGCGCCGCCGTCCATCAGGCTGTGGGCCATGTTGTTGCCGTCCCCCACATAGGCCAGCTTGAGGCCTCCCAGGGCGCCGAACCGCTCCAGGGCCGTCATCAGGTCGGCCATCACCTGGCACGGGTGCTCCTCGTCGGTCAGGCCGTTGATCACGGGGATCGTCGCCCACTCGGCCAGCTCCACCACGTCCTGGTGGGAGAAGGTGCGGATCATGATGCCGTCCAGGAAGCGGCTCATCACCCGGGCGGTGTCCGCGATGGACTCCCCGCGGCGGAGCTGCAGGTCTTGCGCCGAGAGGAACAGCGCGTCGCCGCCAAGCTGGCGGATGCCCACTTCGAAGGAGAGCCGCGTGCGGGTCGACGGCTTCGCGAAGTACATGCCCAGCTGCTTGCCCTTCAGCGGCTCGTCGCGGATTCCCTCCTTCAGGCGGGCCTTCTGCCACTGCGCCAGTTCCAGCACCTCTTCGAGCTCGTCCCGGCTCCAGTCATGGAGCGAAATGAAGTCCCTCCCTTTCAGGGTGATGACGGTCACGACACGCGCCCCCTTCCTTCAGTGGAAATGAATATAGCGCATATCTATGCAGGATGCAAGCATAAAAATGCACGGCGCACCGCTGAGGGTGCGCCGTGCATCGTCAGATGATTGTACAGCCTAGTGCGGACCCCACGGGCCCCGAATCGTCTTCCCATAGACCACCCGCCGCTTACCCTGCCGCGGCCCGGCCGGCCGGATGGTCCGCATACGGTTCAGCTCCAGCCACAGAAGCACGGCGGCGGGTATGGCCGCCACCAGGAACAGCCCGCCCTGGGAGTAGGCCAGGCCCAGCACGCTCCGGCCGAGGTAGAGCCCGATGTGCACGCCGGCCACCAGCCACACGGACTGGGTCTGCAGGAAGAGCAGGCTCAACAGGACGGAGAAGGCGAGCCCGGCCAGCCCGGCGAAGTCGGCCCGGATCTGGGGAAGCGGCCACCCGAGCCCGAACGCCCCGGCCACGACCACCCACACGACCGGCACCGCCAGGGCCAGGATAAGTACGTCCCGATCCGACAGGTCCTGCTGGAACCGCGAGATCACGATGCCCCGCAGGATGAGCTCGACCCCGAAGAGGGCCAGGGACACGAGGGCCGCCTGCACGAGCGGGCCCGCCGCCAGGTTCAGCTGCGGCACGCTCCCCCACCCGTCCAGGAGGAAGGCCACCCCGGCGAGGGCCAGCCCGCCCGCCAGGCCGGGGAGCAGCCAGAAGCGGGCGGCGGCGGTGTTCCTCAGGCCTGCGTTGTCCGCCTTCCAGCCCCAGCGCCAGTCGATATACGTCAGGGCCGCGAGGATCGGCACGACGGCATGGCTGACGCGCAGGGCCCACTGGGCAGCCGAAGGCGCCAGCGCTTCCAGGAGCCCGAACAGCAATACGATCTCGTCCGCGATCATCTGCAGCAGGGTGATGAGCAGCAGGAAGCCGGCCACCGTCCAGACGGAGGACCAGAACCGGTTCAGGTGCATGGCGCTCCTCCTTTCGGGCTGATCAGTCGGATCAGCTCCGTCGCGGGGAACCCGACGGCGGATGGGTGAATCCGGCTGCGCACGAACGCCTCCAACTCGTCCCACTGAACCAGGGCCGCCTCGGGAGCGCTCTCCTTGCAGTGCGCCGGGCCGGCGGTGAACACCACCACCGGCTCCAGGGCGATGCCCCGGGCGTGGCCGCTGAAGGCAAGCCGATCGCAGAACACGCGGGCCCTGCGGTCAGGCCGCCCCAGATCGACTTTCCCCCCGCCGCCCCGCCACTCGCCCTTGTCCCCGGGGACAATGTCGCCGGCCCAGTGCAGCGCGTTGATGACCAGGGCCCGGCCGGGGCCGATGAGGCAGAGGTCGGCGGACATGAACCCCAGGGCGGGCCGCACCACGAGCGCGGCGCGCTCGCCCAGGTCCATGGCCGAGAGCCGCTCGGCCAGGAGCCGGAGCCCCACTCCTTCCTCCAGTTCCGCCACCTGCCTGGCTGCGGCGGAAAGGGGCGCCGTCAGCCTGTGCCGCCACGAACGCGGCTTCGTATCGGGGATGTTACCTATGCGCTTAACCATACCATCAGTATATCCGTCTGATTTCGTATCGCCAACCTCGAGCCAATTGGCTGCTTCCTATTGACACACTTCATCTTGGTAAAGTATCATAGTGGCCAAGTCTTCCGTGTTGCATAGCGTCACGTTGCATGGGCAAAGTCGAGGAAACACTGTCACCACCCCGGAACTCCAACCCTGGGCCGCCCTCGTCTTCGGGGGGCCTTCTCAGTTTCTGAACCCAAGTCTGCATTCCCGATTGGAGGCGTCATCATGGAACTCGTCGTCAACTTCCTGCTGCCTGTCCTGCAACAGGGCCTGGTCTGGGGAGTGGTCGCCCTCGGGGTCTGGATGACCTTCCGGGTGGTCAACGTGCCGGACCTGACGGTGGACGGAACCCTCACCACCGGTGCGGCGACGGCCGCCCGCCTGCTGACGATGGGCGTTCACCCGCTGGCCGCCACCCTGGCGGGGTTCGTCACCGGGGCCGCCGGCGGCACGATTACCGGGCTCATCCACACCCGCCTGCGCGTGCAGCCGCTCCTGGCCAGCATCATCACCATGACCGGTCTTTATTCCGTCAACCTGCGCATCATGGGGCGCTCGAACATCGCCCTCTTCACCCTGGACACGCTGGTGCCGGACAACGGCTGGGCGAAGCTCGCCCTGTTCGCCCTCGTCGCCGGGCTGCTGGTCCTCCTGATGAATCTCTTCTTCCGCACCGAGCTCGGCCTCGCGCTGCGGGCGACGGGCGACAACGACGGCATGGTGCGGATGCTCGGCGTCAGCAGCGACTCCATGCGGCTCCTGGCGTTCACGCTTTCCAACGGCATCGTGGGCCTGGGCGGCGCCCTGGTGGCCCAGTACAGCGGCTTTGCGGACGCCCAGATGGGCATCGGCACCATCGTGGCGGCCCTGGCGGCGCTCATCATCGGCGAGGCACTCTTCGGCGCCCCCACCGTCTTCCGGGCCACCCTCTCCGCGCTGCTGGGTTCCATCATCTACCGGACCCTCTTCGCGCTGGCCCTGCGGGCCGGCTTCCAGGCCAGCGACCTGAAGCTGGTCACGGCCGCACTTGTCGTGCTGGCCCTCTCCATTCCGCACATCAAGCGGACAGTGCGGCTGCCGGAAGGGAGTGAAGCCAGGTGACCGGTCTGACCATCGAGGGCGTTCACAAGACGTTTTTCCCGGGCACGGTCAACGAGATCAAGGCGCTGAAGGGCATCGACCTCACGCTGGCGCCGGGTGAGTTCGTCACCGTCGTGGGTTCCAACGGCGCCGGGAAGTCGACCCTGCTGAACTCGGTGGCCGGGGTGATCACGCCGGATCGGGGGCGCATCCTGCTGGGCGGCACCGACGTCACCCGCCTGAGCGAGGTGCAGCGGGCCGCCCGCATCGGGCGCGTGCTGCAGAACCCCCTGGCCGGCACCGCCCCCAGCCTGACCGTGGCTGAGAACCTCTCGCTGGCCCTGGCCCGCGGTCGCTCCCGCGGCCTGCGCTGGGCCCTGACCGCGGCCAAGCGCCGGATGTTCGCCGAGGAGCTGGCCCAGCTGGGGCTCGGGCTGGAGAACCGCCTGAACGACAAGGTGGGACTGCTCTCGGGCGGCCAGCGCCAGGCGCTCAGCCTGCTCATGGCCACGCTGCAGCGACCCGACGTCCTGCTGCTGGACGAGCACACCGCCGCCCTGGATCCGCGGGCGGCCGCGCTGATCGCGGACCTGACGAACCGCTGGGTGCGGCAGCACCGCCTGACCACCCTGATGATCACCCACAACCTGGAGCAGGCTATCCGCCTCGGCGACCGGCTGGTCATGATGCACGAGGGGCGCATCCTCTTCACCGTAACCGGCTCCGAGAAGCAGGGGCTGACCATCGACGGGCTCCGCCAGGCCTTCGAGCGCGTTCGGGGCCAGGAGTTCACCTATGACCGGGCCGTGCTGGCTCACTAGGCGGTTCCCCCTCCCCGGGGGTTCGCACATAAAGAGAAGTTCGAAAGGGACAGAGGAGGGCGATCTGCCGTGCGTCGCATATGCGCAGTGCTTCTGACCGTCGCGCTCGTGCTGGCCGGGTGTGGCGGGTCCACGTCTCAACCGCAGGGGTCCAGCAGCTCCGCCTCCAACAGCTCGGCATCCGGCGGCTCCACGTCCACCAGCTCTACCTCCGGCGGCTCCGAGACCAGTTCCGGGACGGAGGCCAGGCTCATCGAGATCGGCCTCACGCAGATCGTGGAGCACCCGGCGCTGGACGCGACCCGGCAGGGCATTATCGATGGCCTGAAGGAGGCCGGGTACGAGGATGGGAAGCAGATCCGGATCGACTTCCAGTCAGCCCAGGGCGAGCAGCCCGTGGCGCAGCAGATCGCGGAGAAGTTCGTGGCGGACAAGAAGGACGTGATCGTGGCCATCGCCACGCCGAGCGCCCAGGCGGTGGTCCAGGCCACCAAGAACAACCCGATCCCGGTGGTCTTCAGCGCCGTCACGGACCCGCTGAGCGCCGGCCTGGTCTCGGACCTGCAGAAGCCCGGCGGCCACATCACCGGGACCTCGGACCTGGTGCCGGTGAAGATCCAGATGGAGCTGTTTGACCGTCTCGGCCTGGACGTGAGCAACGTCGGCATCATCTACAACGCCGGCGAGGCGAACTCGGTGGCCCTGATGAAGGACATCAAGGTCGCCGCGGAGGAGCTCGGGCTGAACATCGTGGAGGCCACGGTGGCCAACGCCACGGAGGTGCAGCAGGCGGCCCAGTCGCTGGTGGGCCGGGTTGACGGCCTCTACCTCATCACCGACAACACCCTCGCCCAGGGCGTCGCGGCGGTGATCGACATCGCCAACAGCAACAAGATCCCGGCCATCTCCTCGGTCGACAGCTACGTGGAGCAGGGCGCCCTCGCCACCATTGGCCTCGACTACTACCTGCACGGCCGGCTGACCGCCCAGGTGGTCGTCGACATCCTGCAGGGCAAGAACCCCAGCGACCTGCCCGTGCGCTACAACGAGGACCTGAGCCTCATCATCAACACCAAGACGGTGGAACTGCTGGGCATCGACGTTCCGGCGGCGGTGCTGGAAGAGGCCCAGAAGATCGGTAACTAAGAGCAATACGGCGTGAAGCAGGGCGCTCCCCCGGCCCGGGAAGGGACGGGGGAGCGCTGTTTTCGCCGCCGTCTACGACGGGTCCAGGATAGCGCCCATGAAAAGCGTGACGCCGGTGCGGTCGTCGCGGATCGCCAGCAGGAAGGGCCTGTCCAGCACCACCGCGGGCGGTGAGGCCATCGGCGCGGAGCCGGCCCGCATCTCCACTGCGGTGGCGGCGGCCGCCTCGGTGCCCTCCTCGTGGATCTCCAGGAAGGTCTTCTGGATCACCCGGTCGATATACAGGGGCTCAGGGGTGTCCAGCAGCCCGCTGAAGTCCGCCCGTTCGAAGTCGAAGGCCCGCCCCATGCCCAGCGCGATGAGCGGATCCCTGAGCTCGTGGGTGTCCTCCAGCCGCACCTTCGGGAAGGCCAGCCGGATCCGCTCCTCCTCGATGGCGTCGATCCACTGCCGGTAACGCTCGGGGGTGAGCCCCTCCACGAAGCCGTCCCACTCGTCCGGCATGAAGGCGTAGAGGGCCAGGTCGCCCTCGCCGTAGGGCAGGCGCACGCCCACCAGCCCCTCCTCCGCCAGGTAGCCGAAGGTCCCGGTCTGGCGCATGAACGGAACCTGCACCACGCTGCCGTCCCGCCGGTGGAAGGGCCCGGGTTCCGTGCGGTCGGGGTCGAACGGCTCCGTCCACTCGCCCTTGAAGGAGAGGGCGTTCACCAGCACCATGCGGGTGTCCTCGGTGGTCTCATCGATCAGGTCCTTGATGCGGTCCCGGGTCCGGCCGGCCACCCAGCGGTTGATGGCCTCGGCGGCCTCCGGCCTGCCGAATGTGGCCTCGTGCAGGTCCGCACCGTAATGCTCCCCGGCCACCTCCCGGAAAGCCGGGACCACCTCGAACCGCCTGTCGTACCAGACTGCGCTGGCCGTGGTGAGCTCCACCTTCTCGCCGGGGTGGGCCATGAGGCCCCGCACGTCGCGCATGGCCTCGTTCACGGCGCCGATGTCCGTCTGGTCATAGCCCAGGGTGGCGAGCATCTCCTGCTGCGTCTCGCCCCGGGCGCCGTTGGCGGTGAGGCTCAGGATCACCTGGGCGCTGATGGGCGAAAGGAACAGGTTCCCGTCCGGCCGCTCCGCGTGCACCGCCTGGAGCAGCCCAATGCTGAAGCGGTCGGCGGCCTCCGCCAGCGCCGCATCCACCGACTCCGGCCGGGGAGGCGCCGCTGCCAGCCCCTGGCCGGGCAGCACGCCGCCGCAGCCGTGGAGCAGGAGCCCCGCCAGCAGCGCGGCGGCGGGCAGGAGGAGCCGTCTGCTCGTCCGTACCTTCCGCATGCAACATACCCCCTACGACGGATCCACGACCGCCCCCAGGAAGAGGGTCACGCCGGTCCGGTCGTCCCGGATCGCCAGCAGGAACGGCCTGTTCAGCACCACCTCGGGAGGCTGGTCCACCGGCGCGCTGGTTGTGGTTACGCCCACGCCGGTGGCGGCCGCCGCCTCGGTCCCCTTCTCGTTGATCTCCAGGAAGGTCTTCTGGATCACCCGGCTGACAAAGAACTCCCGGTCCTCGGTGAACAGGCCGCCCAGGTCGGCCTGGCCGGGGATGAACGCCCGCTCCATGCCCATGGCCGCCAGCGGATCGGCCAGCTCGGCCTGGTCGGTCAGCTTCACCTTGGGCATGGCAAAGCGGATCTCCCGCAGGCCCATCCCGGCGATCCACCCGGCATAGCGCTCGGGGGTGAGCTCCTCCAAGAAGCCGTTCCACTCGTCCGGCATGAAGGCGTAGAGGGCCAGGTCGCCCTCGCCGTAGGGCAGGCGCACGCCCACCAGCCCCTCCTCCTCCAGATAGCCGAAGGTGGCCGTCTGGTGCATGAAGGGGACCTGCACGCGGCCGCCGTCGGGGAGGATGAAGAGGCGGTCGACGGTGCGGTTGGGGTTGAAGGGCTTCTGCCAATCACCTTTGAAGTAAAGGGCGTTCACGAGCCACATGACGTCGTCGGGCCTCGTCTGATCGACCAGCCGCGGGATGCGCCCGCGGGTCTGGTCGGAGACCCAGCGGTTGATGGCCTCCGCGGCGGCGGGCTCACCGAAGGCGGCCTCGCGCACCTGCGCCCCGTACTGCTGACCGGCGACCTCCAGGAAGGCCGGGGCCACCGTCATGCCCTTCCGGTGCCAGACGGCGTTGGCGGTACTGAGCTCGACCCCCTTGCCGGGGTGCGCCAGGATGCCGCGCAGGCTGCGGATCGCCTGGTTCACGGTCTCCAGGTCCATGCCCGCGTAGCCCAGGGCCTCCAGCATCTCCTGCTGCGTCTCGCCGCGGGCGCCGTTGGCCGTGAGGCTGAGGATGATCTGGGCGCTGGCGGGCGACAGGAACAGGTTCTCCAACTGCCGCTCGCCGTGCACCGCCTGGAGCAGGCGGATTCCGAACCGGTCGGTGGCCTGCGCCAGGGCCGGGTCCACCGACTCCGGCCGGGGAGGCGCGGCCGCCATGCCCTGGCCGCCGGCGCCGGGCAGCACGCCCCCGCAGCCGGCCAGGAAGAGGCCCACGAGCAGAAGGGTCAGGGTCTTCATTCCACGCACCTCCTACGCCGGATCCGTCACGACCCCCAGGAAGAGCAGGGCGCCGCTCTCGTCGTCGCGAACCGCCAGCAGGAACGGGCGGTTCACCTCCATGAGGGGCACCGGGGCGCTTTCCCGCATTGCGACCCCTGTGGCCGCGGCCGCCTCCGTGCCTTCCTCGTTGACTTCCATGTAGGTCCGCTGGAGCACCTCCGTGATGGCGATGCCCCGCACGCCCTCCCCGAAGATGCCCGCGAAGTCCGCCGCGGCCCCATCGAATGCCCGCCGCAGCCCCAGGGCCTGCAGCGGCTCGTTCAGCTCATGGGTCAACTCCAGCCTGAACCGCGGCACCCGTACGAGCCCCTCCCGGGGGGTGAACGCCTCCAGCAGCCCGGCCCACCGTTCCGCGGTCAGGTCCTCGATGAACCGGTGCAGGTCGTCGGGCACGAAGAGGTACATCGCAATCCGCCCCTCGCCGTACGGCAGGCGCACGCCCTTCACACGGGCCTCCCCGGTGTGCGCCTCGCCGGGCCCCAGCACCTCCCACTGGCCGTCCCGCTCCATGAAGAAAACCGTGCGCTCGGTGCCGGCGGCCGTGGTGAAGGTGCCGCCGCGGGTCCGCTGCGGGTCGAAGGCCGCGCTCCACGCCCCCTTGAAGTAGAGCGCGTTGGCCAGCACCATGACAGTGTCGGGCGTGGTCTGCTCCAGCAACTTCTTGATCTTGCCCCGGGTGGCCTCGTCCGTCCATTCATTGAGTCTTGCCGTTCCCGCCGGGGTGCCAAACTCTGCCTCATCCACCGTCGCGCCGTAGTACGTCCGGGCCAGGTCGACGAAGTCGTCCTCCACCGCCACATCCGGCCGGCGCCAGACGGCGTTGGCCAGGCTGACCTCCACCTTCGGGTCCGGCCGGGTCAGCACCGCGTGCAGCGACCGGTTTCCCGCCTGGATCTCCTCCTGCGTCAGCCCGTCGAGCCGCAGGGCCTCCCAGAACTCCGCCTGCGTCTCGCCCCGGGCGCCCGCGCCGGTCAGGCTCAGCACGATGCCGGCGCTCACGGGCGAGAGCAGCGCGTTGCCGCCGTTGTACACTTCTTTGAGCAGGTCGATCCCGAACGCCACCGAGGCAGCGCCCAGGCGGGCGTCCACCTCCGGCGGTGGTGCCCGCGAGTCCGGTACACGGCCTCCGCATCCGGCCAGCAGGGCCGTCAGCAGCAGCGCGGCTGCCATCCGTCTCATGGGGTCATCCCCTCCTACAGCACAGACGGGGGCAGGGCAACCGGCCGTTTCAGCAGAATTGCGGCCAATGACTGAACCGCTGTTGCGCTTGGTCCGTTTATCTGGGTAAGTTCAACAAGGAGGGGATCGTTCCGTGCTCACCAGCCTCCCTGACTTCGTCCGCTACTTCGAGTCGGTCCGGGGCCGCACCCTTGCGTTCATCCAGGCGATTCCGGATGACCAGATCGACTTTGCCCCTTACCCCGGCAAGTTCACCCTGGGCGACCTGATCCGCCACATCGCCGCCACGGAGCGCATGTTCGTGGACGGCGTCCTCGAGGGGCGCTGGACGTACGCCGGCCACAGCCGTGAGCTGGGCCCCACCAAGGCGGAGGCCGTGGACTATCTGATGCGCACCCACGAGGAGGCGATGGCCAGACTGCGGGCGACCGACACGGAAGTGCTGCAGATGAAACGAACCACGCCCTTCGGCATGGTCGTGAGTGCGTGGCGCCTGCTGATGACGATGACGGAGCACGAGATTCACCATCGCTCGCAGATCGGGCAGTACCTGGTCGCCCTGGGCATGGAACCACCCCAGGTGTTCGGCCGGAAGCTGGAGGAGCTGCTTCAGCCGTGACCGAGTCCGGCCGGGCTCCAGTAAAAAACCCCGAAGGCGGCGATGCCTTCGGGGTTTCCTTCCGTTTCAGCTTGCGCGCTTCAGGGGCTTCACGGCCGTCAGGTGGCGCCGACAGGTGACCAGGGCGTGCCGGCCCACCAGGGCGATCGCGCCGTGCAGGAGCGCAAAGGCCACCAGGGCGACGGGATGACCGTACCCGCGCACGGCCAGGTACAGGTTGAGCACCAGGCCGGCGATCACCTCGACCCAGATCACCAGCTTGACCAGTTCCCGGTTCAGGTGCGGCCGGCCGGCCCCCCGCAGCAGGAAGACGCCGAGCACGGCCACAATCGCTCCGATGAAGAAGACGCCGTCCATGAGCACCCGCTGCCCGCCGGGCTCCAGTCCCAACCCGATGGTCGGAATTACATAGGAGAGCAGCAGCGGGTTGAACAGGAAGGCCATGACCAGGTACAGGGCCCCCACCCCGTACATCCAGCCGCTCAGGTAGCGCATCCCCCACACCCCTCTCCACTTCGCGCAATAGTTTGTCTCTTAACTATAGCACAAGAGTTGCGTGATGTCGAGGGGAAATAGGGCGAATGCCCTAGACCATTTGGACCGGGTAGGGTCGCCGCCTATGGTCCGAACAGATCAGCGCTCCTGCGTCTGCGTCCGGCGCCAGTAGACCCGGTTCAGCACCAGCGCCCACACGTAGCCGCCCAGCACCTTGGCGAGGATCTGACCGGCCACGATCACCGGCATGAGGCTGCCGAAGGCAACGGTGGTGAACACAATGGAGTCCACCGCCGAGGAGACCGCGTTGGACCCGTTCACCCGCCACAGCTTGGGCCGGTGGCGCATGAGGTGGTACACGATGGTGTCCGCCGCGCCGGACGCCGCGAACGCGATGAACGAGGCGAGCGCGATGCGGCCCGCTTCCCGGTTAAGCACCCACGACAGCACGGAACCCGCCAGGATCAAGAGGGCCATCTTGCCCCACAGGTTCTTCCCTTCCCAGCGCTCGTGCAGCGCGTCGCGGGTCGTGATGTCGAGGCCGATGAAGACAAACGAGTTGATGATGCTCGCGTACGGGCCGAAGTAGGCCACGGAGAGGTTGGCGGCCACGATGGCCGCCAGGTACAGGGCAACAAGCATGTGGCTTCTGACTCCTTCGGAAATCTCGGTGCGCCTGCCGCACAACTGAAACTTTCTGCAGGGCCCGGCGGTATTGGAGAGTAGAGGGCCGGAGGGAGGCTGGCAGATGGAGCGGGACGCGTCGATCATCCAGCTGTGCCAGCAGGGTCACGGGGCAGGCTTCGCCCGCCTGGTGGAAGCCTATCAGGACAGAGTCTACCGCACAGCGTATGCGTTCGTCCAGCACCGGGAGGATGCGCAGGACCTGACCCAGGAGGTTTTCCTGCGCACGGTGCGGGCGATCGACTCGCTGGACGCCGCCCGCGCCCTCTGGCCGTGGCTGCGGCGGGTGACCACCAACCTGGCCCTCAGCTACCTGAAGCAGCGGAGGGGCCACCTTTCGCTGGACGAACTGCCGGAGGCCGCCCTTCCCGCAGGCGACACCGCTGAACCCTCCTGGACCCTGGTGGACCTGCAGCGGGCGCTCGCCGACCTTCCGCCCCTGTGGCGCATCGTGCTGGTCCTGCGCCACCAGGAGGACCTCACGTACGAGGAGATCGCCCGGCTGACCGAACTGCCCGTCGGCACCGTGAAGACGTATCTGTTCCGGGCCCGGCGTGCGCTGCGCGCCCGGCTGTCGACCCGGGGGGTGGAATGATGGCGACGATGCGCTGTGACGAGGAACTGATCCAGCTCTACGTCGACGGCGTTCTTCATCCGGCCGAGGCCGCACTGGTGGAAGCGCACCTGCAGGAGTGCCGGGCGTGCCGGCGCCGGGCCGGCTTTTACAAGAGCCTCTACTGGGACCTGAGCGGAGCGGCTCGGCTCGCGCCGGAGCCCGCACAGGACCCGGATGCGCTGGCGGAGCAGCTCCTGGCCGAGTACCGGCGCCACAGGCGCCCCGAGGCGCACCCGGCCCGCGTGCGGGACTTCTCCGTCCTGTGGCTCACGGCCAACCCGACCTTCGCGCGGCCCGCCCGGACGATCGTCCACCTGGGCCACATCGGGGCCGGAGGGCTGTGGCGGGCGGTGAAGCGCCGGTGGCTCCGGCGGAAGGGGGGCGATTGACCTGCAGACGATCCTGGGGGCGGCCGGCACGACGGTCCTGCGGGCGCTGCTCTGGGTTCTGCTCGGGCTCCTGGGGCTGGTCGCGCTCCTGCTGCTCGCGCTGCTGTTCGTGCCGTTCCACGTCTCCCTGCGGGCCCACTCGCGCCTGGTGGCGGATGACTGGGAGAGCCCGCTGCAGGGCCGGGCTGAGGCGACGCTTCGCCTGCGCTGGGGCCTGGTGCTGGTGACGGGCGGCGCAGTGTGGGCGGACGGCCGCCTGCAGTGGTCGGAGTTCCGCCTGATGGGCCGCCGGCTGGGAGGCGACCGGAAGGGCGATCGGGCGGAGCCGGGAGCGGATCAGCCGCCCGGCCGGAGATCCCGGCGGAGGCCGGGGCGGAAGTCCGGGGAGCCACCGCCTTCGAAGTCCCGGCGACGCCGGTCGCCGCCCGACTGGGAGCTGCTCCTGGCGATCGCCCGTGAGGCCATGCGCCTGCCGGAGAAGCTCTGGCGGTCGCTGGGCGTCCGCCTCACGGCCGAGGCCACTTACGGCTTCTCCGACCCCTCGGTCACCGGCTTCTGCGAGGCGCTACGCTGGAGCACCGGCCTCGGGCGCGGGCTGCGCCTCACCCCCGACTTCCGGCGCCCGTGCCTGGTCGGCTCGGGCGAACTGAGCGGGCGGCTGTACGGGTTCCGTCTGGTGGCCATCGCCTGGCAGGTGGTGCGCAACCCGGCGATCTGGAACCACCTCGTGGGCAAGATTCCATTCAGACCCCTTCGGGCAATCTTACTGAGAGGAGGCGCGTGAAATGGCGGCGGAGATGATGAACACCCTGCTGGCGACCCTGGAGAAGCACCTGGACATCAAGACGATCATCGGGGAACCGATGACGGTGGGCAACGTGACCCTGATTCCGGTGATGAACCTGACGTACGGCTTCGGCGCCGGCGGCGGCGAGGGGCGCGACGAGAAGCAGGGCGGCTCGGGCTTCGGCGGCGGCGGCGGCGCCCGCCTGTCGGCCAAGGCGGTAATCGTCATCAAGGACGGCGATGTCTCGGTCCTGCCCCTCGGCAAGGGCTCGGCCATCGACAAGATCGTCGAGAACATCCCCGGGATCCTGGAGAAGATCGGTCCCGTGAACGTGAAGGTGCAGACCAGCAAGAAGGAAGACGGCGAAAACGAGTAAGCGAGGGGGTCCACCCGGCGGGGTGGACCCTCTGCGGTTCGCCTCTCGGTTTCAGCCGACCCGCTTGGCGACCTCGGCCGCCATGGCCGTCGTGCCCAGGACGGCGCTGCCGGGCACCTTGATGTCGCCGGTGCGGAAGCCCTCCTCCAGGACCTCCGCCACGGCCCGCTCCACGGCCCGGGCCGCCTCCTCCTGGCCCAGCGAGTGCCGCAGCAGCATGGCGCCGCACAGGATGGCGGCCAGCGGATTGGCGCGGTCCTGCCCGGCGATGTCCGGGGCCGAGCCGTGGATAGGCTCGTAGAAGCCCTTGGGCAGGTCGAAGCGGTTGCGCGCCGACCCCAGCGAGGCCGACGGCAGGAGGCCGATCGAGCCGGTCAGCATGGCCGCCTCATCGGACAGGAAGTCGCCGAACAGGTTGGAGGCCAGCATCACATCAAAGTCACCGGGGCGACGCAGGATCTGCATGGCCGCGTTGTCGGCCAGGAGATGCTCCACCTCGACGTCGGGGTATTCCTGCGCCACCTCGTCGACCACGGTGCGCCACAGCCGGCCGGCCTCCATGACGTTGGCCTTGTCCACCGAGGTGAGTTCCTTCCTCCGCCCCCGGGCGATCTCGAAGCCCATGCGGGCGATGCGGGCGATCTCGGCGTCGGTGTACACCTCGGTGTTCACGCCCCGGCGCGTGCCGTCAGGCAGGGTGGTGATGCCCCGCGGCTCGCCGAAATAGATGCCGCTCACCAGCTCACGCACGATGATGAAGTCGACCCCTCCGCCGATGATCTCGTTCTTCAGCGGCGAGGCGTCCTTCAGCGGCGGGTAGAGCAGGATGGGGCGCAGGTTTCCGTACAGGTCGTAGCGCTTGCGGATGGCCAGCAGTGCGGCCTCGGGCCGCAGGTCCCACGACAGCCCGTCGTAGCGGGGCCCGCCCACGGCCCCGAACAGGATGGCGTCGGCCCGGTCACAGGCCTGCTGCGTCTCGTCCGGGAAGGGATGCCCCACGGCGTCGTAAGCGGCTCCGCCCACCAGATGCTCCGAAAACTCCAGGCGGAAGCCGTGGGCAGCCGCCGCTGCCTGCAGCACGGTCACTGCCCCCCGGGTGACCTCGGGCCCGATCCCGTCGCCGGGGAGGCAGGCGATATGGTAGGTAGGCTGAGCCAAGGTTGGAACACCTCCAAACGGTTTGGAGGAAGTTTAGCACGTTAAAGCGTTCAAGACAACTGCTTTTCCTGCGCGCGCTTGAGGAATTTCGCCGTGCGGACGATGACGCGCTCGTGGGTGCCGCTGCCGATCTGCTCCCGCTCGTCGAACGCCTCGACCCGGAACAGCAGGCGGCGGCCGTCCACCCGTTCCAGCACCGCGGTGGTCCTTACCGCCATCCCGGGCGGCGTCGCGGCCAGGTGCTGCACGTTCACCAGGGTGCCGACGGTCGTCTCGCCTTCGGCCAGGTGCGGCTGAACGGCCCGGGCCGCCGCCTGCTCCATGAGCGCGATCATCATCGGGGTCGAGAACACGTCCACCCCGCCGCTGCCGACGGCGCTGGCACAGTTCTCGGGGGTCACCTTCGTCTCGGCGGTAGCGCGGAGACCGGGGCTGAGCGTCATAGAATCTCCTCCCGTGCTTCTCTGGTTGCCGGTGACGTCCAAACTCCGAACGGGTAAAGGAGTGATGGAGTGGTGGCCTGCGGATTCGACCCGAACGATGCCGGCCGGATCCCGGACGAGGACCGCTGCGGCCTGCCGGACGCGGCGATGGTGCTGCGCCATCTGAACCTGGACCGCTGCACCGCCCTGGCCGACGTGGGCTGCGGCCCGGGCCGGTTCACGCTGCCCGCGGCCAGGGCGATCGCCCCCGGCGGCGTGGTGTACGGCATCGACCTCCGCGAAGACATGCTGGGCCGCCTGCGCCGGCGGGCGGACGAGGAGGGACTCGGCAACGTCCTGCCCGTCCTGGCCGAAGAGGACGACGAGTGGCCGGTGCCCACGGAGTCGTGCGGCGCCGTGCTGATCGCCGGCGTCTACCACAAGGTCGATCCGGCCTCGATGTTCATCGGCGAGGTCAGGCGCATCCTGCAGCCGGGCGGGGTCTGCCTGCTGGTGGACTGGAAGCCCGAGGCGACCCCGGTGGGGCCGCCCTTGGACGTTCGGGTGAATCCGGAGGACGTCACCCTGGAGTTCACCTCCGGCGGGTTCCAGTTCATCGGCCCCTGCGACGTCGGGCCATACGCCTACGGGCTGAAGTTCGTCAGGCCGCCGCGCGGGTAGAGCCCGCCCGCACGGCCGCGCCCGCTCAGCACTCCCCCCGCTGCCGGCGTCCTTCCAGCCAGCACTTGCGGCAGCGGGCCTCGTACTTCTCGCCGCCGCCGACGACCACGTCCTCGGTCTTCGCGGTGAGCGAGAAGGGCTTGGTCGCCGGCTCGCCGCAGACGACGCAGACGCCGTAGACCGATGTGATGCTGTCCGCCAGGGCCAGAAGCTGCGGCATGCAGCCGAACGGCTTGCCCTCCGACGTCTGCGACAGCCCGGCGATGATGACGTAGTGGCCGCGGTTGGCCAGCTCCTGCACCACGTCCACCAGCGACTGGTCGTAAAACTGCGCCTCGTCGATGGCGATGACGTTGGGCTTGTTCATTTCGGCATACCAGAGGATCTCGAGCGGGCTGTCGGTGTGGACCGCCTCGAACCGCAGCCCGTCGTGCGTCACGATCACCTCGTCGTCGGTGTACCGCCGGGCCATGCGCGGCTGAAAGACGACGGCCGTCCGCTTCGCCAGGATGAACGTCCGGACCCGGCGGATCAGTTCCGTCGTCTTGCCGGCGTACATGCTCCCCGAGGTGATGACATCGATCCAACCATAGTTGAGATTCCGGTGCAACGTCGGTGCCTCCCCTGGCTGCTACAGTTCCTACAGGGGTTTCGAGGCGCCGACCGGTGATTCCTTCGCCCCTGCGCAAAGCTCAGCGCCCGGGTGGTGCCGGGGTGGGATCTGCCGGGTTTTCCGGGGCCACGCCGGGCTGCCGTGTGATGTGCTCACGGTAGGCCTCGACGCCCTCGGCGATCGCCAGGGCGATCGTCCGCTGGTACTCCGGCTGCTGCAGTTTGTCGCGCTCAGCGCTGTTGGAGAGGAAACCCATCTCCACGATGACTGCCGGCACCTCAGTCGAGCGCAGCACGAAGTAGTCGCCCGGCAGCGCATAGCGGGTGGTGTCCGTCCGCTCCCGCAGCCGGTTCTGAATGGAGATGGCGAGGGTCCTTCCCTCCGCCGAACCGCCCTTCTGGTAGAAGGTCTGCGCCCCCCAGCAGTTGCAGTGATCCTGGTTCGCATGCAGCGAGAGGAACAGGTCTGCCTGGTGCTCGGTCACCAGCGCCACGCGCTGGCGCAGGTCCTCCCGGACCGTGCGCGAGAAGTGGCGGTCGTCCGCGCGGGTGAGGATCACCTTCGCCCCCCGCTCCTCCAGCAGCTCCCTGAGCTCCTGGCTCACCTGCAAGGTAATGTCCTTCTCCTTCACCCCTCCGACCACGGCCCCCGGATCCCAGCCCCCATGACCGGGGTCGACGATGATCACCATGCCCGCCAGCGGGCCCGGAGGCCCCTCGGGGGCCTGCGGCTCGCCTTCGGGTCCCGCCGTCCGCATTCCCCCCCGCAGCAGCCCCAGCGCGGCCAGCACGACGACGGCGACCAGGCCCGCGAGCAGGGCCTGAGTCAGCGGAAACCTGCGCACGCTCCTCCCTCCCTCACGGAGGAAGGGTATGCTGAAGCTTGTCTGACATGCCGGTTCCGGACAAGATGAAAGCCCGTGGCGGCAACCGCCACGGGCCTGTGCATCTTTAGCGCTTGGAGAACTGCGGGCGCTTGCGGGCCTTCTTCAGACCGTACTTGCGGCGCTCCTTCATCCGCGGGTCGCGGGTGAGGTAGCCGGCCTGCTTCAGGGCGGGACGGAACTCACCGTCCACCTTCAGCAGGGCCCGCGCAATGGCGTGCCGGCACGCGCCGGCCTGGCCGGAGATGCCGCCGCCGATCACGTTCAGATACGCGTCGAACTTGCCCGCCGTGCCGGTCACGGCAAAGGGGCTCTCGACGAGCATCTGCAGGGTCTGGAGACCGAAGTAATCAGAAAGGGTGCGGCCGTTCACCACGATGTTGCCGGCACCCGGCACCAGGCGGGCCCGGGCGATGGCCTTCTTGCGGCGACCGGTACCCCAGTATTGCGTCACGGTCGACATCGATCAACACGCCTCCTTTCGATTAGACCTCCAGCGGCTCGGGCTTCTGCGCCGCATGCGGGTGCTCGGGACCGGCGTACACCTTCAGCTTGCGGTACATCTGCCTGCCCAGCCGGTTGTGGGGAAGCATGCCTTTGATGGCGAGCTCGAGAACGCGCACCGGCCGCCTCGCGATCATCTGCTCAAAGGTGATGGCCTTCTGCCCGCCGGGATACCCGGAGTGACGGTAGTAGACCTTCTCCGCGGCCTTCTTGCCGGTAACCTTGATCTTCTCAGCATTCACGATGATAACATAGTCGCCGCAGTCAACATGCGGGGTGAACGTGGGCTTATGCTTGCCGCGCAGAATGGCAGCCACCTGGGTGGCCAGCCGCCCGAGGGTCTTGCCCTCTGCGTCGACCACATACCACTTCCGCTCAACATCCTGCGGCTTGGCCATGAATGTCGTGCTCACGGGGTTCCCTCCTACGGAATGGATCATCGAGGGTCGATCTATGGAATCAGGCCGGCGCCCGGCGTACACGCCCTACTCGGGGAAAAGGCGTGAGGTCCGGGTCGCTCCTGGTTTGAACCTCTTCTGTTATGGCCAGAGGTGGCGAGAGTCAACGCTCCATAGTATACATTGGCGTCCGAACCAATGTCAAGGTTCCAAATCCGCGTCCGGCGCGGTCTCCGGGGCCCGCGGCGGGCAGCTGGGCCCGTCGCCGTACACCACCTCTTCCAGGCAGAGCCCGTGCGGCGGCAGCGTCCGGCCGGCATCCTGCCGGTGCCCCGTCTTCAGCGCCCGTTCCACCCGTGCGATGCTGCGCCGGCCCGTACCCACCTCCAGCAGCGTGCCGGCGATGATCCGCACCATGTTGTAGAGGAAACCATCGGCCGCGATGTCCAGGTGCAGGAACGGCGGCTCCTCCGTCAGGGTCAGCCGGGTGACGGTCCGCACGGAGGTGCGGGCCGATCCCCCGCTCGCCCGGAAGGCGGCGAAGTCGTGCCGGCCCACCAGCAGGGCCGCCGCCTCCCGCATCGCGGCCACGTCCACCGGCCGCGGCCAGTGGTAGCTGTACAGGCGGGCCATGGGCACCCGGTAGGGCGAAATGCAGAACGTGTACCGGTACCGCTTCTCGCGGGCCCAGTACCGGGCGTGGAAGTCGGGCGGCGCCACCTCGGCGCCGATCACCGCGATGTCGTCCGGGAGATGGCTGTTGACGGCCGCCGGCCACCGCTCGATCGGAATGGTCGCCTCGGTGCGCAGGTGCACGACCTGGCCCCTGGCGTGCACACCGGCGTCGGTACGGCCGGCGGCCGCGCCGATGCGCAGCTCCGGCTCGCCGGTGACGGCCCGCAACGCTTCCTCCAGCCGCTGCTGGATGGTCACCCCGTTGGGCTGCCGCTGGAAGCCGGCGTAGGCCGTGCCGTCGTATGCGAGGGTGAGCTTGATGGTCTGCATCGCGCACCTCCCCATGAGGCGCTATCCGACGCCTGCGATCCGCATGCCCACGATGAGGGCTACGAAGCCGATCAGCACGGCGAGGGCCACGCCGTCACGCGGGGCGAAGGTCAGCTCCCGCATGCGGGTCCGCCCCTCGCCGCCGCGGTAGCCCCGGGCCTCCATGGCGGTCGCCAGCTCGTCGGCCCGCCGGAAGGCGGCCACGAACAGGGGCACCAGCACGGGCACCAGGCTCCGTACCCGCGAGACCGCCGAGCCCGTTGCGAAGCTCGCACCGCGCGCCTGCTGCGCCCGCATGATACGGTCGGCCTCCTCGGCGAGGGTGGGGATGAACCGCAGGGCGATCGTCATCATGAGCGCCAGCTCGTGCGCCGGAACGCCGATGGGCCTGAGCGGCCGGAGCATCATCTCCAGCCCGTCGGTGAGCCGGATCGGCGACGTGGTGAGCGTGAGAATCGACGCGATCGTCACCAGCAGGAGCAGCCGGGTCGAGGTCACGGCGACCAGCCTGAGGCCCTCGCGGGTGGCGATGAGCGGTCCGATGCGGAACAGCTCCTCCCCCGGCGTGAGAAACAGGTTGAACAGCGCCGTGATGACCAGGAAGATGAGGATGGGCCTCAGGCCCCGCAGGATCTGCTTCAGCGGCACCCGCCCGAGCGCCACCATCGCCAGGGTGAACAGGACCGAGGCCACGTGGCCCGGCCACGCCCTGGGCAGGAAGATGGCCACGGACAGCAGGAACACGCCCGTGATCTTCACCCGCGGGTCCAGCCGGTGAAGGATCGAGTTCCCGGGGTAGTATTGCCCGATGGTCACCTGAAAGCTCACAGGCGCTCCGCCCCCTTCCTGCCGGCGAGGACGGCCTTGATGGCGGCCACGGCGTCATCCATGGTCACCACGTCCGGGGGAATGGCCCAGCCCCGCTCCCGGAGCTTGTCCGCCAGCACGACGGCCGCCGGCACGCCGAGGCCAATGGCCTCGAGCTCCGCCCGGCGGGCGAACAGCTCCCGCGGCGTGCCGAGCATGTGGACGCGCCCCCGGTGCATGACCAGCACCCGGTCGGCGTACTCGGCCACGTCGTCCATCGAGTGTGAGACGAGCACCACCGTCATGCCCATCTCCGGGAAGCGGCCGACCAGGTTCAGGATCTCCCGGCGCCCCTGGGGGTCGAGCCCGGCCGTGGGCTCGTCCAGGATCAGCACCCGGGGCTCCATGGCCAGCACGCCGGCCAGGGCGACGCGCCGCGCCTGGCCGCCCGAGAGGCCGAACGGCGACCGGTCCTTCATCTCCGCGGGCAGCCCCACCCGCTCCAGGGCGGTCATCACGCGCCGCTCCACCTCGGCGGCGTCGAGCTGCATGTTGCGGGGCCCGAAGGCGACGTCCTCGAAGATCGTCTCGCCGAACAACTGGTGCTCGGGGTACTGAAAAACCAGGCCCACCCGCTGCCGCACTTTCCGCAGATCCGTCTTCCGGTCGGACAGGTCGAGCCCGTCGACCAGCACCCGGCCTGACGTGGGTCTCAGGAGGCCGTTCATGTGCTGTATCAGGGTGGACTTCCCCGATCCGGTGGGGCCGATGATGCCCCAGAACTCGCCGTCGGAAATGGTCAGCGAGACGTCGTCCAGCGCCTTCCACTCAAACGGGGTCCCGGGCTGATAGATGTGGCTTACTGCCTCGAACGTAATTGGCATAGCGCCTCCACCAGCTCATCCAGCGTGAGTATTGTGTCGGGAAGCGGCACACCCTCTGCGCGCAGCCGCTCGGCTGCCAGCACTGCGGGAGGAAGATCCAGCCGCAGCGCCCGCAGGCGGTCGCCCTGGTTGAAGACCTCGCGCGGGGTGCCGACCATCTGTACCTTGCCCTCGGCCATCACCACCACCCGGTCGGCCACGACGGCCTCCTCCATGAAGTGGGTGATCCAGACCACGGCCATGCCGAGCTCGCGGTTGAGGCGCCGCACCACCGCCAGCACCTCCGCCCGGCCCGAGGGGTCCAGCATCGCCGTGGGCTCGTCCAGCACCAGACACGCCGGGCGCAGCGCCAGGGCGCCGGCGATGGCCACCCGCTGCTTCTGGCCGCCCGAGAGCAGATGCGGCGACCGCTCCCGGTGCTCGATCATGCCGACGGACTCCAGGGCCTCCGCCACGCGGGCGCGGATCTCGGCCGGCGGCAGCCCCTGGTTTTCCGGGCCGAAGGCGACGTCCTCCTCCACCACCGCCGCGACGATCTGGTTGTCGGGGTTCTGGAAGACCATGCCCACCCGGTCGCGGATGGCCCACAGGTTGTGTTCCTCACGGGTGTCCAGTCCGTCCACGAGGACCCGGCCCGTGCGCGGCAGCAGGAGGGCGTTCAGGTGCCTCGCCAGGGTGGACTTGCCGGAACCGTTCATGCCCAGGATGGCCAGGAACTCGCCGCGGCGGACCTCGAGGTCCACCCCGTCGAGGGCCAGCCTGACCGGCGCGGCGCCCTCAGCCTCCTCCCGGTCGTAGGCGAAAGAGACCCCCTCGGCCACAATGTACGGGTTGGCCACGGCGCATCTCTCCTCCTGCCTTGCTGAAACGCCCGGGCGCTGCCGCGCCCGGGCGTTTCGCACCAGTTGGTTCAGACCAGTTCGAGAATCGCCATGGGGGCCGCATCGCCCTTGCGAACGCCGGTCTTGATCACCCGGGTGTAGCCGCCGTTGCGGTCGGCGTACCGGGGTGCAATCTGGTTGAACAGCTTCGTCACGACCGACTCGTCGTAGATATAGGCGAGGGCCTGCCGACGGGCGTGCAAGTCGCCACGCTTGGCCAGGGTGATCATCTCTTCGGCGATGGACTGAACCGCCTTCGCCTTGCCCTCGGTCGTCTCGATCCGCTCCTTGTCGAACAGGGCCGTCACCACAGCCCGGAACAAGGCTTTGCGGGCCGAGCTGTCCCGGCCGAGCTTCTGATACTTGGCCATTTTCCTTTGTTCACCCCTATCCTGTCACAGATCAAACGCGCCTCGGGGCTATTCGTCAGACTGCCGCAGCGAGAGCCCGAAGTGCGCCAGCTTGGTCTTGACCTCTTCCAGCGACTTCTTGCCCAGGTTGCGGACCTTCATCATCTCTTCGTCGGTCTTCGAGACCAGCTCCGCGATCGTGTTGATACCCGCCCGCTTCAGGCAGTTGTACGACCGCACCGACAGATCGAGCTCCTCGATGGTCATCTCCATCAGCTTGTTGCGCTCGTCGTCTTCCTTCTCCTGCATGACCTCGATCTCGTCGGCGTCCTCGGTGAGCGAGATGAAGAGCTCCAGATGCTCCTTGAGGATCTTCGCCGCCCAGGAGCAGGCCTCATCGGGCCGGACGGCCCCGTTGGTCCAGACCTCCAGGGTCAGCTTGTCGAAGTTGGTCTTGTTGCCGACGCGGGTGTGCTCGATGGTGTAGTTCACCCGGCGGATGGGAGAGAAGATCGAGTCCACGGGAATCACGCCGATCGGCATGTCCGGGGTCTTGTTCTGGTCAGCCGGAACGTAACCCCGCCCCTTGCCGACGGTGATTTCAGCGATGAGCCGGCCGCCCTTGTCCAGGGTGGCGATGTGCAGGTCCGGGTTGAGGATCTCCACATCGGCGTCCGTATGAATGTCCCCCGCCCTGACGACGCCTTCACCTTCCGCCTGGAGGCGCAGAACCTTCGGTTCGTCGCTGTGCACCCGCAGCGAAAGCTGCTTGAGGTTGAGGATGATGTCCGTCACATCCTCGACCACACCGGGGAGCGTGGAGAACTCATGCAGCACGCCGTCGATCTTCACAGATGTAACTGCGGCGCCCGGCAGGGAAGAGAGCAGGATCCGCCGCAGCGAGTTGCCAAGGGTGATGCCGTAGCCGCGCTCCAGAGGCTCCACCACGAACTTGCCGTAGCTGTTGTCCTCCGCCAGCACCACGGTCTCAATCTTGGGCTTTTCCATTCCGATCATCTGGTAGATACCCCCAATTCCCTGTCTCACTCGTGTGAGCGCCCTACGCCACCGCCCAAGAACCCAGCTCCGCCCACCATCTGCGAATGTAGCCGCAGCCGGCGCGACCGTTACCGGGAGTAGTACTCAACAATGAGCTGCTCCTGCACCGGCGTGTCAATCTCATCGCGATTGGGCAGCCGGAGAACCGTGCCGCGCAAAGCCTCGGGATCGACCGACAGCCAGGCCGGCACCGTACGGGTGGCAGCCGCGGCGAGCTCCTTGATGCGCTTGTGTTCACGCGAGCCCTCGCGCACGGCGACCACGTCGCCCTCACGCACCAGGTAAGAGGGGATATTGACCTTGCGGCCGTTGACCTCGATGTGCGAATGCTTGACGATCTGGCGGGCTTCCGCACGGCTGGCGGCAAAGCCCATCCGGTAGACGATGTTGTCCAGGCGGCGCTCCAGCGTCTGCAGCAGCACCTCGCCGGTCACGCCCTTCTTGCGTGCGGCCAGTTCGAAGTAGCGCTCGAACTGCTTCTCCATCACGCCGTAGAACCGGCGGGCCTTCTGCTTCTCGCGCAGCTGAATGGCGTACTCGGTCGGCTTGCGCCGGGACGCGCCATGCTGCCCGGGCGGGGTGGCCCGCTTGACAACGGGGCACTTGTCGCTGTAGCACTTCTCGCCCTTCAGGTAGAGCTTCACGCCCTCACGCCGGCACAGCCGGCAGACGGCACCAGTGTATCGCGCCATTGGTTATGTTTCCCCTCCTCGTCCTACACCCGGCGCCGCTTCGGCGGGCGGCAGCCGTTGTGGGGGATCGGGGTCACGTCCTTGATCGTCGTGACCTCCAGGCCGGCGGCCTGCAGCTGGCGGATGGCCGCCTCACGGCCGGACCCCGGCCCCTTGACGTACACCTCAACCTCACGCACACCATGCTCCATGGCGTCCTTGGCCGCCTTCTCAGCCGCCATCTGCGCGGCGAACGGCGTGGACTTCCGGGAGCCCTTGAACCCCATGGCACCGGCGGTCGCCCAGGACAGCGCATTGCCGTGGACGTCGGTGATGGTGACGATCGTGTTGTTGAAGGTAGAACGGATGTGGGCCACGCCCTTGTCTACGTTCTTTCGCTCCCTGCGCTTCACGCGGGCTGTGCGCTTAGCCATTCAGACGTGTCCCTCCTTATTACTTGGCCTTCTTCTTGCCGGCAACCGTGCGCCGCGGACCCTTCCGGGTGCGGGCATTGGTCTTGGTGCGCTGGCCGCGCACAGGCAGACCGCGGCGATGCCGCAGGCCGCGATAGCAGCCGATCTCGATCAGCCGCTTGATGTTCATCTGAACCTCGCGCTGAAGGTCGCCTTCGACGCGATACTCATGATCGATGACCTCGCGCAGCTTGGCCACCTGCTCCTCGGTCAGGTCGCGCACGCGAATGTCCGGATCGATGCCGGTCTTCTGCAGGATCTCACGGGAAAGCGACCAGCCGATGCCGTAGATGTACGGCAGGGCGGCCTCAATGCGCTTGTCACGAGGCAGGTCGACACCTGCAATACGCGCCATGCTGCTGAAAAACCCTCCTCATTCGAAAGACCAAGGTGTTCAACGCTATTGCACGACCCGTCCCAAACGACGACACCGCAGGAAATGTGGCGAGGGAAGAGGGACCTCGGCCACCAGCCGCTCCCTGAGGGGAAGCCGCCGGGTTCCAGCCCGGGTTTTGCACGCCTCCCGGCAGTGTCCGGACCTCGAGCCCATGCGTAAACGCCGGTGCTCCCCCCGCTGCCCGCAGGGGGGCGCCAGCCCAAAAAGCAAGCAAGACTTCTCTGGTTCCCGGTCTCCGGCGTTGTTCACCGCACCGGGCGTGTCAAAGCGGGACTAGCCCTGCTTCTGCTTGTGCTTCGGATTCTCGCAGATCACCATCACGTGACCGTGACGCTTGATGACCTTGCACTTCTCGCAAATCGGCTTCACCGACGGGCGAACCTTCACGAGCAGCCCCTCCTCTCTTCGCGCGCTCGTTTGGCCGGAACGGTCCAGGTCAAGCGCAGGGATGCGTGCCAGTTCGGGACTGGCGAAATGGGTGAACGGCTGCGGACAGCCGGTTTACTTGTACCGGTAAACGATTCTACCACGAGTCAGGTCATAAGGCGACAGTTCTACCGTGACGCGGTCACCAGGGAGTATCCGGATAAAGTGCATCCGAATCTTGCCTGATACGTGCGCCAGTACCCGATGACCGTTGGGCAGCTCCACGCGAAACATCGCGTTGGGCAGGTTCTCGACGACGGTGCCCTCAACCTCAATGACGTCGTCCTTCGACATACGCCAGCTCTAAACCCCCTCGTAGACTCTCGCAGGAATGGTCTCCAGGGCCTTGGCTATCTGTTCGTCAGTGACCTTGGCGCCTCGTTCCAGTCGGAGAGCCAGCGAGGCGTCCACCCAGCCGAGTACCTCAAGGTGCCGCCGATTCTTCACCTTGGGCCGAGATACCGTACGACGCAGGCCGTTGGCCACTGCAACGAACCGCTCATCCAGTACCCGCACCACGACATAACAAGATCCCAGGTCACGTCCGGCCAGAGATCGCACGATGGCGCCGGGCCTTAGACCCGGTTGATCCACGTTCGTGCACCTCCGTCATCGCTCTCGCATGTGGGGCTTAGCTGAAAGGCCAATATCATAAGTATAGCACAGAACCGGGGAATTATTCCTTACGTTTTGGTGAGAATAGCCGGTTCTGCCTCGGCATAGGCCACGGTAGGCGCGGCTCTGCCCGACATCTTCCAGCCGATTGCCAGGATAACATCGCAGCGCCGCGTTTTCAAGCGCGGCCCGCCTGGCCTTCCGCCGGGGCAGCTGTTCGCCCGGGCTTACCGGGATGCCCTGACGGCCTCCTTGATATCGGCCGTAACCTGATCCATGGACTGGTCACCCCGTACGCTGCGCACGAGTCCCCGCTCCTGGTAGAACCGGAGCAGCGGCGCCGTCTGGGAGTGGTACAGGCTGAGGCGGACCGCCACCTTCTCGGCCTGATCGTCGCTGCGCTGGTACAGTTCGCCGCCGCACCGGTCGCAGCGCCCCTCCTCGCGGGGCGGGTTGAACCGCACGTGGTAGGTCGCCCCGCAGGAGCGGCACACCCGGCGGCCCACCGCCCGCTCGACCAGCAGTTCGTCCGGCACGTCGATGTTGATGACGGCATCCAGCTGCAGGCCCAGCTCAGCCAGCATGTCGTCCAAAGCCCTGGCCTGGTCGGGGGTCCGGGGATACCCGTCGAGGATAAATCCCTTCTTGCAGTCCGGCTGCGAGAGCCGGTCCCTGACCATGGCGTTGGTCACGTCGTCCGGTACATACTTCCCGGCATCCACATACTCCTTGGCCAGCTTGCCCAGGGGCGTGCCCTGGCTCATGTTGGCACGGAAAATGTCGCCGGTGGAGATGTGCGGGATGCCCTCCTGCCCGGCCAGCAGCACGGCCTGAGTGCCCTTGCCTGCGCCCGGCGGGCCCATCAGAACAATGTGCATACCCCTACCTCGCTTTCACAGCCCCGGGTGCGCACGCGG
>Ga0134099_1000884_pt1 | contig 31567 bp, 28 predicted proteins | sample 10_taG_2_FD_105482 | JGI IMG/M metagenome (GOLD analysis project Ga0134099, IMG submission 105482) | Switchgrass degrading microbial communities from high solid loading bioreactors in New Hampshire, USA - 10_41_5_180_A2 metaG | ecosystem: Engineered > Bioreactor > Semi-continuous > Anaerobic >...
AGTTTTGCATACAAGCTGACCCATCCCAAGCATGAGATGAGGAAGGTATACATAGCTGAAGTTGAAGGGATTCCTGAAAGAAAAAGTATTGAGGATTTCAGGAAAGGACTCATAATAGAAGATTATGTGACTTCACCTGCAGAGATGACGATTCTTGAGAAAAAGAGAAAAACCTCCATTATAAAGGTTGTTATTCATGAAGGCAGAAACCGGCAGGTCAGAAAAATGTGCGAGGCAATAGGCCATCCGGTAATAAGCCTGAAAAGAGTTGCCATAGGAGGAGTCTGGCTGGGAGATCTGCCTGAGGGAAAATGGAGATACCTGAAAGAGGAAGAGATTAGGATTTTAAACCAATAAAAAAAGTTCAGTCTAGGAACTGAACTGGTAACCGTCGAAACCAGGAACGGGAAAAATTTCACCGAAGCCGCTGATTAGGTTGGCTATTACTACTATGTAAACGATTATCATGACAATTGAAAACGCAATCCTTAATATTGTTGCTATGCCGTTAAGTTTAAAATATTTATTCAAATAATTGAGTGAATCTGAAATCCTTACAGTATCGTTGGTAGATACATACACTTTGAGCTCATCTATGGCGTTCAACAGGCGCACACCCGATATAATTTGAGGCACCCCGTATATTGCAGTTATGACGCCGAGACAGGTTAAGGAACCTGTGATAATATCCATTATGGCTCTAAAAGTTGCCCATCCGATGAAACTCTTAAGAAAGGGAAGACTTATACCTATTGGTTGTGGCTGGCTCTGATAAAACTGATAACCCTGGGAGTAGGAATCCGGACAGAGCTGGTGATTATCCGGGTTAAACTGGTTTCTGCTTCCATCCATTAACAGGTACCTCCTTGTATCAATCAATAAAAGAAAAGCTACAGATATTAGTATTTTATCATATATTTTATGCTAGGTATATGTTTTTATGAAAAATAGTGGCGTTAAGCGATAGGAATAAAAACGAAAAATTTTGACAAAACCTGCATTCCATTTTAGAATAATAATGGCAGGTAAGAGCATTTACCATAAAGGATTTATATCAAGCATTCTACCGGACTAGACAAATATTGTCAACCGCTCTGACACATAATATATCTAAATAAAGCTGTTTACGGAGGTAAAAATGAGTCTGAAAGATGGTAGTTCCACATTGACAACTAAATTCATGGCCAGCTGTGATACTTATGAGGAAGCATCCATAGTGATGGTGGGAGTACCGATGGATTCTACATGCAGTTTCAGGCCGGGAACGAGATTCGGGCCGCAAAAGATACGGGAGGTATCCATTGGTATTGAAGAATACAGCATATACAGAGATAAGGATTTGAGAGATTTCAAGTATTTTGACTGTGGGGATCTCGACCTGCCTTTCGGAGATGTGACCAGAAGCCTTGGCATGATCAGCGATGCGGCCGGTGAGATAATAAAAGACGGCAAGTTTCCCTTGTTCATCGGAGGAGAGCATCTTATCAGTGTGCCCGTAATAAAAAAGGTATATGAAAAGTACGGAGATGAGCTTATTGTCGTTCAGTTTGATGCCCACGCGGACCTTAGGGAAGGGTACATTGGATGCCCGGAATCCCACGCTTCCGCAATCAGGCGTCTTACGGATTTCATGCCTCCAGGCAACATATACCAGTTCGGTATACGTTCAGGCACCAGGGATGAGTTTGATTTTGCAAGAAAAAACACCAACCTTTATCCTTTTGAAGTGTTGGAACCTTTAAAGAGTGTAATTGACAGTTTCCGGGGAAAACCTGTGTATATAACACTGGACATTGATGTGGTAGACCCTGCTTATGCCAATGGCACCGGAACCCCGGAGCCAGGCGGAGTGAGTTCAAGGGAGCTCATTCAGGCGGTTAATATGCTATGCTCCCAGAATATTGTGGGATTTGACATAGTTGAAGTTTCACCTCCTTATGACAGTTCGGACCGTACAGCACTCCTTGCGGCAAAGGTCATCAGGGATGTAATATTGTCAACTGCAGGTGAGAAGTAAAGAATACAAATAAAGGATATATATTATATTAAGTAAAAATGAACGCCCTGAGGAAAACCCGACAGTACCGAAATTGCGGATTTTCGTGATGAAAATACCGGGATAAGATAAGAAAGTGTATATTTCGCATGCCCAACAGGAGGAAAAGGGTAAAAGGCAAAACCATGAAGCTTTTAAATCTGGCGGATGGAGGATGGATGTGAGAAACAAGGATGTCATTAAAAACTCGTTGGGACAATCCCATGAGTACATAGAAAAGGCAGTAAAGCCCGGAGATACAGTGGTGGATGCCACAGCGGGGAACGGTAACGACACAGTTTTTCTTGCAAAGCTTGTGGGAGATACCGGCAAGGTATATTCTTTTGATATACAGGAACAGGCCATACTGAACACCGGGAAGAAGCTAAAGGAGGCGGGGTTGTCCGAAAGGGTTGTCCTGATAAAAGACGGTCATGAAAATATGGATTTATTTGTAAAGGAAAAAGTAAAAGCCGTCATGTTTAATCTCGGATATCTTCCCGGAGGCGACCACAGCATAGGGACCGTGGCCGATACCACAATAACTGCCGTTAAAAAAGCACTGGACCTTATCCAGGTCAATGGCATTGTGACTATTGTAGTGTATTACGGGGGCGACAGCGGGTTTGAAGAAAAGGAAGCCGTCATGGAATTCATAAAAAGCATTGAGTTCAGGAAGTTCAACGTAATGAAAACCGAGTTTGTGAATCAGCCCAACTGTCCTCCGATTTTGGTATGCATAGAAAAATTATTTGATTGACTCCAGTACAAATGGGTATGTATATTTTTGAGTACACAGGCTATAATATTTGCCAAAATTTATTGCAAAAAGAATCGTAATTGTATAAAATTATTATTGTTAAATTAATAGCAAGAAAATAAAAATTGAAAATATTGTAATTTTAGGTTATAATATATAATTAGTACCAGATGATAATAGCTTATAATAAAAATACATATTAATATTATACCTGATTTGGTTTGTTGCATAGCCAGAGGAGATTATCAAGGGCTAAAGCAACATTTGAATTTGTTTATGGATGGGTTTATACAAGTTTCCAGAGCATTATAAATAAAAGAATATGAGGTGGAAAACAAATGGCAGCAAGTGACAAAATTAACAAATTGCGTGAGATGAGAGCAGTTACTGAGCAAGGAGGAGGAGCTGACAGCATTGCGAAACAGCATTCATCCGGAAAGCTGACTGCCAGGGAGAGGCTTGAGAAGCTATTTGATGAAAAAAGCTTTGTCGAAATCGATGCATATGTCGAAACAAGAGCTACTGACTTTGACATGCAAAAAAAGAAAGTTCTTGGAGATGGTGTGGTAACGGGTTATGGTACCATAGACGGCAGACTTGTATACGCATCAGCACAAGATTTCACGGTTATCGGCGGATCCCTTGGTGAGATGCATGCAAAGAAGATTACCAAAGTAATGGACATGGCAATGAAGATGGGAGCTCCCTACATTTGCCTGAATGATTCCGGGGGGGCCAGGATTCAAGAGGGTGTCGATGCACTAAGCGGTTTTGGTGATATATTTTACAGAAACACACTGGCATCGGGAGTAATACCTCAGATATCCGCAATAATGGGACCATGTGCCGGAGGAGCAGTTTATTCCCCTGCAATAACGGATTTTATATTCATGGTGGAAAAAACAAGCTATATGTGTATCACCGGGCCTGAAATCATAAAGTCCGTAACCGGTGAGCAGGTTACAGCCGATGAGCTTGGTGGAGCCGGTGTGCACAGTGCTACCAGTGGAGTTGCCCATTTCAAATATGCCAGTGATGATGAGTGCATAAAAGGAATAAGGAGACTTTTAAGCTTCCTTCCTGATAATAACCTTTCTGATGCTCCTGTTTATCCTACTCAGGATGATCTCAACAGGGTTTGTGATGAACTCAACGAGTTGATTCCCGAAGAAGCAAATAAAGCATATGATATGCTGAATGTTATCCATCAGGTGGTGGATGACGGAGATTTCATGGAAATACAGAAGGATTTTGCAGCCAATATTATAATTGGCTTTGGAAGGATCAACGGAAGAACTGTGGGTATAGTGGCAAATCAGCCCCTTGTCAACGCCGGAGTGCTGGATGTGAATTCAGCGGATAAGGCAGCCAGATTCGTCCGCTTCTGTGATGCCTTTAACATACCGATTGTCACCTTTACTGACGTACCGGGTTATCTTCCGGGGGTTGACCAGGAACACAACGGTGTCATAAGGCATGGAGCAAAGCTACTGTACGCATTCTCCGAAGCAACGGTTCCGAAAATAAATGTTATAGTGAGAAAAGCATATGGCGGAGCATATATTGCCATGAACAGCAAGCACCTTGGTGCGGACTTGGTATTCGCATGGCCTTCAGCCGAGATTGCCGTTATGGGTCCTGAGGGAGCTGCTAACATCATATTCAGAAAAGATATAGCCAATGCAGCAGATCCGGTGGCTGAAAGGCAAAACAAGATCCAGGAATACAGGGAAAAATTCTCAAATCCATATATTGCAGCAGCCAGGGGCTATGTGGATGATGTCATAGAGCCTGCCATGACCAGAATAAGACTGGCGGATGCTTTAGAAATGCTGGCCAGCAAGAGGGAAGGCAGACCGGCTAAAAAGCACGGAAACATACCATTGTAATTTGGAAATTCTTACCCATATCATTAACAGGTGACGGTTCAATAAAGGACGATGGCGACAGTCGGGTAGAAGATCAGGAGGAAAGTATATATGAAACATGATGATAACGAGTTGCTGGCTGTTATCACAGCAGCAATAGCCATGATGTATACACGTAGGGAAAGCAAGATTGTTGTAAAATCATATAGAAGAGTTAACCAGACATCGCCCGTGTGGAACACAATAGGTAGGGAAGAATTAGTTGGCAGCAGGTTATGAAACAGCACAAGTAACGCTAATAACAAATAGTAAAATGAGGAGGATTTATCATGAAAAAATTCTTGATAAAAGTAAATGGAAGCCAATATGAAGTTGAAGTTGAGGAAATAAAAAGCGAGAGCACAGTAGCTTCACAGCCTGTCACTATGGCTGCTCCTGCCCCGGCAGCAGTTCCGAAGCCAGCAGCACCGGCAGCAGCTCCGGCTCCAAAGCCAGAAGCACCCAAGAAAGATAATGCTGTTCCGGCCGGAGCACAGACAATTAATGCACCAATGCCCGGAACAATTCTCAGGGTTGATGTAAATGTAGGGGATCAGGTTAAGAGAGGACAGGTATTGCTGATTCTCGAAGCCATGAAGATGGAGAACGAGATAGTTGCTCCCAATGACGGTAAAATTGCATCGGTAAATGTGACAAAGGGTACTTCGGTAAATGCCGGCGACATTCTTGTATCAATGGTTTAAGCATCGGCAAAATGGCGGTGTGAAGTTGAAATCGGAATTATCAATCACTTATTGCTCTTCATGGGTGTTTTGATTGACCATCAATCATAATTTAAATGAAGGAGATTAATGACTATGGCAAAGGTTGGAATTACTGAAACCGTTCTTAGGGATGCACATCAGTCTCTTATAGCTACCAGAATGAAGACTGAAGATATGCTCCCTATAATAGAAAAACTCGACAATGTAGGATATCACTCACTTGAAGCTTGGGGCGGTGCTACCTTTGACGCATCGCTTAGATTCATGAATGAGGATCCTTGGGAAAGGTTAAGAAAGATAAGAAGCAAAGCAAAGAAAACAAAACTGCAGATGCTTTTCAGAGGACAAAATATACTCGGCTATAAGCACTATGCTGACGATGTGGTGGAATATTTCGTTCAGAAGTGCGTTGCAAACGGAATAGACATAATCAGGATATTTGATGCCCTCAACGACACAAGAAACCTGGAAACGGCAATTAGGGCGTGCAAAAAGGAAGGCGGCCACGCTCAGGGTTGTGTTTGCTATACCATAAGTCCGGTACATGACCTTGAACACTTTGTCAAGGTGGCAAAAGAGCTGGAAAACATGGGCGCAGATTCCATATGCATAAAGGATATGGCCGGTTTGCTGGTTCCGTATGCAGCCTATGATCTTGTCAAGGCTTTGAAGGAAAATGTAAAAGTGCCTATACAGCTTCATACCCATTATACCAGCGGTGTAGCATCCATGACATATCTCAAGGCAATAGAAGCCGGGGTGGATGTGGTGGATTGTGCAATATCCCCCATGGCCATGGGTACGTCCCAGCCACCTACAGAACCTTTGGTTGCAACTTTGAAGGATACTCCTTATGATACTGGGCTGGATCTTGGTTTGCTGACAGAAATTGCAGATTATTTCAGACCCATTAAGGAAGCATATATTGCCAGCGGATTGCTCAATACCAAGGTGTTGGGTGTGGATGTGAATACCCTGAAGTACCAGGTACCGGGAGGCATGCTGTCCAATCTGGTATCCCAGCTGAAGCAGGCAGGCAAAGAAGACAAGTTTGAAGAAGTGCTCAAGGAAGTGCCGAGGGTACGTAAAGATTTTGGATATCCTCCTCTGGTTACACCCACCAGCCAGATTGTCGGTACTCAGGCAGTCATGAATGTCATAACCGGAGAGAGATACAAGATGGTGCCCAAGGAGTCCAAAGCCCTGGTAAAAGGCGAATACGGCAGAACTCCGGCCCCAATTCCCGAGGAGATAACCAAGAAGATCCTCGGCAACGAAAAGCCTATCACCTGCAGGCCTGCAGATTTGATTGAACCTGAACTGGACAAGATCAGAAATGAAATAAAAGAATACATTGAGCAGGATGAAGATGTACTGACCTATGCATTGTTCCCGCAGGTGGCAGAAAAATTCTTCAAATTCCGTCAGGCGCAGAAATATAAGATAGACAGCACGCAGGTTGACTATGAAAACATGGTTCATCCTGTATAGGTAAGTTGTCGGCAGGAGAACATGAGAATAATTCACTGGATTGCAAAAAGAGAGCAGTTCAACTGCTCTCTTTTTGTATTGCGCCGCTTCTCTCCAGAACCCCGTTTCCTGCAGGACCTGCATCTTTCATCTGCACCGGTAATGAAGATATACATAGTTTTCTTTATTGCTTGTATATTTGATCACTCTGACTTTGCTGCCTTTATTGATGTGCTTTCCACACTTCAGGCAAAAAAGGTTTGTTAAGTTCGTAACTTCCGTGTATTCCTGTGTCTTTGTGCCTTCAATCCTTTGCCAGGCTTTCCAGCCGCTTTTGCACAAGTTTATTCTGTTGTCGTAATCTGCAAAAACCCAGCGTAAAAGCTTATGAAAATGAAACGGATAGCTTGTATACTTGATAAAAGCCTCCGGAAGACCAAGTTTCTTTGCATAGAGTTCAAAGCTTTTTTCTACTATGTTCTGCACCCGGCCGGTAATATGGGTACAGTACCAACAGTAGTTGTTTTCCGTGAGCCATATCTTCAGCTTTTCAAACATGTAACCCCTGCATATTTCTATGGTTTCCGTCCTATGTACATTCATACTGATAAATGCCCTTGAAACAATATTTACAACTTCGTCCAGATAAAGTTTTTTTTTGAAGTTCTCCTTACTGTATAGTTCCACCGGTATTATATCAAAATAGTATTCATTGGTTTCAGGACGGTAAACACCTATACAGGTGCCGCCGACAAAGCTTCCGCTTCCTGAATCGTCTATTTGTATCATCTGCTTCACCTTTAATTGCCGTATAGTTGTATATTATCTTCAATTTGAAAAAATATATTACTGTAAGGCCCTGGAAGGCAGATAAAATACAAAAACTGCAGTAACTTGATTTTTAACCTGCAAAATTGTAATATTAGTATGGGATAAGGAATATAAAAACAAAGAACGGCGCTGGGATGAATCACACGCCCCTGACCCGGTTTTAAGCTCGTGAATTAAGGTAAAAATATAGATGTAATAAAAGCGAGGAGTTTGGTATCCTATGGAAAATAAAACGTATGATCTTTTTGCTATAATTGAAGAGAAATTCAACAAGCTTAGTAAGGGACAGAAACTGATAGCAAACTACATAATCAATCACTATGACAAAGCGGCATTTATGACGGCTGCCAAACTGGGTAATGTTGTAGGGGTAAGTGAATCCACCGTGGTAAGGTTTGCCAGCGAATTAGGATTTGACGGATATCCAAAACTGCAGAAAGTTTTGCAGGAACTGATAAAAAGCAAGCTTACTCCTGTACAGAGGCTGGAGGTCTCTTCCAACAGGATAGGTGAAGATAATATACTGAAAAGTGTTTTGCAATCAGATATGGAGAAAATAAAGATTACCCTTGAAGAGATTGACCAGGAAGCTTTCAACAAGGTAGTGGAGAGCCTGCTCAATGCCCGCAAGATTTACATTCTTGGTGTGCGGAGTTCTGCTACTTTGGCAAGCTTTTTGGGTTTTTACTTCAACATTATTTTTGATAATCTGAGACTGGTACATACCAACAGCGTAAGCGAGATGTTTGAACAGATAATGAAAGCAACCGTGGGAGATGTGGTGATTGGCATCAGTTTCCCGAGATATTCCAAAAGAACAATTAAGGCGATGAAGTTTGTTAAAAGCCAGGGTGCGACAACCATTGCCATAACCGACAGCAAGGAATCTCCTCTGGCGGAAAATGCCGATCTTTTGCTTACGGCAAGAAGCGATATGGCTTCCTTTGCAGATTCGCTGGTGGCTCCGTTAAGTGTGATAAATGCGCTTATTGTGGCCATAAGCATGAGAAAAAAGAAAGAAGTGTACGATAGTTTTGAAAAGCTGGAAAAGATATGGGATGAATATGAAGTGTATGAAAAGTATGATGATTATGAAGTCCATAGAAGCTAGAACCGATGAGCATAGCGACCCGTAAAGAGGCATAAATTCAGCTAGGCACAAGGTATGATTGTTGTTTCGAAAGGATATGCAGTGCATATTTTTTTTTGCACCTTGACGAAAAAGGTTTGCATTCCGAAGTTTGCAATTGCGCACGATAATAACAGGCAGTAAAATGACAAATACTTATGCACGGTGATAAACATGAAAAAACGAATAGTGGTAATCGGAGCAGGCCCCGCAGGAATTATGGCAGCCGGTAAGGCGGCCGAGCGGGGGATGGATGTGCTGCTTTTGGAAAAGAACGACCGTATAGGCAGAAAGATTCTTATTTCAGGCAAGGGCAGATGCAATATAACCAACAGCACAGATATTGAAGGACTTATAGAAAACGTTCCCGGAAATGGGAACTTTCTATATTCAGCGTTTTATACCTTCTCAAATCAGGATCTGATAGACTTTTTGGAAAGAAACGGGCTAAAAACCAAGGTGGAAAGAGGGGGCAGGGTTTTTCCCGTCTCTGATAAATCCTCCGATGTGGTGGATACATTGCAGAAATACCTAATCAAAAGCGGAGTTAAACTTATGCTCAATACTGCAGTCAAGGAAGTAAAAGCGGAGAACGGGCAGGTAAGAAGTGTAATTACCGAAAATTCCGGTGAGATAGAATGTGACTCAGTCATAATTGCTACAGGAGGTGCTTCATACCCGGGAACCGGTTCTACAGGAGACGGGTACAGGATGGCTGAAAAACTGGGCCATACCATAGTGCAGCTTAAACCGTCCCTGGTGCCCCTCATAGCAGGACAGGAGTGGGTAAAAGAACTGCAGGGGCTATCGCTTAAGAATATAGAGATCACTGTAAAAAACAAGAACGGTAAAGTGATATATAATGATTTCGGTGAAATGCTGTTTACCCATTTCGGAGTATCCGGGCCTGTCATCCTGAGCGCCAGCCGCCATATACTGGATTATGACTATAGGGATGTAAAGCTTATAATAGATTTGAAGCCTGCTTTATCTGAAGAAAAACTGGATGCAAGGATCCAAAGGGATTTTGAAAAATACTCAAGAAAACAGTTTAAGAATTCACTGGACGATCTGCTCCCGCAAAAGCTCATACCGGTAATCGTAAACCTTTCTGGAATACCCTCCGACAAGTATGTAAATCAGATAACCAGGGATGAAAGGAAGGGACTGGTAAGGCTTCTGAAAGGTCTTGAAATTGATATTGTCGGAGCAAGATCCATTAAAGAAGCAATAGTTACTGCCGGTGGGGTGTCCACTTTGGAGATAAAACCTTCCACGATGGAATCAAAGTTGGTAAAAGGCTTGTACTTTGCCGGAGAGGTAATTGATGTGGATGCATACACGGGAGGATTTAACATGACCATAGCCTTTTCCACCGGCTATCTGGCAGGCATGAATTGTTGAAAGGGCATGGAAGACACGGGCATAAATCCAAAATTCTTCCATTTGAGTATTCTTACCTATGGTCTGGCATATATTCATTATAGAGGCTGTGGATGTTCCGTGGCAGGGTATAAGGAGCCTGAAACGGACGCATAATTTATAATGGATAGTATGCGAGGTGCGAGGTATGAAGATAGTAATGTTTAAGGTCAGCAGCGGAAGAGCATCCAATAGGCGCAGGTCAAACCCAATGGGAGTTGAAAAGTTCCTCACTTTGTTGCTTGTTTTCACATTCACAGTACTGATAATTGCCCAGACAGCTTTAATTGGTCCCGACATAAGGACATCCACCGGAGAAACCATAGGACAGGAAGGAAAACCTCTGGGTCTTGAAGAGTATTTATACAGTGAGGGGAAGATAGGCTTGGAATTATCCGGTCCGGTACCGGATGAAGGAATAAAGATACTGGTTAACGGCGATGAAGTTGCTGATTTTGGCAGAAACTTCGTCAGCATAACCGTAAGGGACGGGGACATTATTGAAATAGACGGAAGCGATGCCATGGTAGATGCAGAAGTATCGATAGTGACAAGAAGTGAGAACATAAGTGAATCTTTTGCAAACAAAAGAATAAAAGTTGGCCCGGGAGTGAAATTTCTTACACAAATTGATATTGAGTGATATTTCATATTGTTTTAAATCCATAATTCTTATATAATAAACAGAGTAGTCCAAAAAGATTACAGAAGGCGAGATATTGTATGGAAAACATTAAGGAATACGGTAGCAGGGAAGTAGCCAGTGCTGCCATTAAAATGGCCTTAACGGTGGACAGGCATGAAGAAAAGACTCTTCAGGCTGAACTTTCCAAAATGGGAATTCGAACGGCTGCCGTTGATTACGGTGGAGAGTTCATAACATCAGTTATGAAGATAATTGAGAGAGCGGTGGTATCAGCAAAGCGGGAGAAAGTAATTGATGATACCCATGCGGAAGAAGGTGCTGTTGCCGGTGCTGCAAGGGAGGCATTGTCCCAGATCATGCCCAAAGCCGTTGGATTGAATGTAGGCGGCAAAATCGGAATAGCAAGATACAATGATCATGTCAGTGTGGCTATCTTTTTCGGAATAGGTTTGCTGCATCTGAATGAAATATCAATGGGTTTGGGTCACAGAGTGGTATAGTTGCCGTGTCCGCTATATTTCGCCGCTGCTCAGGTATGCCTATACATATACCGGCAAGGAAAATATGAAGTGGGTATGTAATGACTTGCCATGATCAATTATGTAAATCTTAATTGCTGCATATAAACTGAAGACAGCCGACTGGTATGGCAAAGGATGGTGAATTTGCTTGGTTAGGGCTATACGGGGAGCAATAACGGTTGAAAACAACAATGAGACGGATATCCTGACCGCCACCAGGGAATTATTGAACAGTATCATCAAGGAAAACAATATCTCGAAAGATGATGTCATAAGTATAATATTTACTGCAACCCGGGATCTGGATGCCGTATATCCTGCTGTGGCAGCGAGGCAGATAGGTTTTACCGATGTTGCACTGATGTGCACCAATGAGATGTATGTTCCCGGGAGCCTGGAAAAGTGCATCAGAGTCATGATGCATGTGAACTCCGACAAAAAAAACAATGAGTTGAAGCATATATACCTGAAAGGTGCGAAGATACTAAGACCTGATATTGCAAAATAAAACTGAAATGTTTGTATTATTTAAAAAAGGATTTTTTAGATATATATAGAATATTTATTACGTCCATCTTTGGATGCAGAAGCAGATATACGCTAAGCTATCTGCAGTTGATTTGCATTTGTCGGTTTTCATGATCAAAAGCAGAGAACAAAAATGCTGCATCCAAAGTGCGAGTAATTATTCATAAGCATGCTGAGTTGTATTGTTTTATAACTTCATCGCTTTACTTATGGAGGAATGGATTTTGCGAAATATCCGTATTGCAATTGACGGGCCGGCAGGAGCAGGCAAAAGCACTATTGCCAGGATGCTGTCACAGAAGCTGGGAATCATATATCTTGATACAGGGGCTATGTATAGGGCTGTTGCCTTAAAGGCAATCAGAGAGGGTATTGATACAAAAAACAGGGAAGAGCTTGCCCAATTGGTTCAGAACATCTCTATAGAAATAAAGTACAATGGAAACGAACAGGTCATATACCTGGACGGAGAGGATGTCAGCAGCAAAATAAGGACTCCCGAGGTCTCTGTAGGTGCATCCAATGTGGCAACCATTCCGGAGGTAAGGCTAAAAATGGTAGAGCTTCAGCGGAAAATTGCCAAAAGCTCCAGTGTGGTTATGGATGGAAGGGATATCGGTACTTATGTGCTGCCGGATGCAGATCTGAAAATTTTCCTTACCGCTTCTGTGGAGGAAAGGGCGAAAAGGCGTTATAAGGAGCAAATAGAAAAAGGCATACGGGATATTTCACTGGAAGAGGTTATGAGGGATATAGAATACAGGGATCTGAACGATGCAAATCGTGAATTTGCCCCGCTGGCAAAAGCAGAAGACGCAATTGAGTTAGATACAACGAATATGACTGCCCAGGAGGCAGCCGACAAAATAATGTCATATATAAAATAAATAAGGGGTAAACATGAAAGAAGTAATCAGGTTGATACTGATAATTTTTTTTGGGCTTTTTTACAAGGTTGAGGTCAAAGGATTGGAAAATGTTCCGGAAAAAGGGCCGGTACTTTTATGTGCAAACCATTTGGGACAAATGGATATGTTTTTTATTGGTTACAGGATAAAACCGCTGGTAAGATGGGTAGCTAAGGAAGAACTGTTCAGAAACCCGATACTGGCAGCGATAATCACAAAGCTGGGGGCAATACCGATAAAAAGGGGAAAGACTGATGTTTCTTCAACAAAGAGGATTTTCAAGCTTCTGGATGAAGGTGAGATTGTAGGGATTTTTCCTGAAGGTACCAGGACACGGGGAAAAGACAAATCAAAGATTACAGTCAAACCGGCTTTTGTGAAGTATGCCCTGGAATCCGGAGCGCCTGTGCTGCCTGTTGCGCTGCAAGGCACTTACAAGCCGTTCAGCAAGGTAAAGGTGGTATTTGGCAAGCCCTTTTACCTGGAAAATGGAAACTTAAGGGACAGGAAGTATACAAAAGAGGAATTATCCGCATACAGTAAGAAAGTAATGGATAGCATATATAGCCTATTGGAGGAATAACCTTTGGAAATAATAATAGCAAAGACGGCAGGGTTCTGTTTTGGGGTGGATAAGGCCGTAAGTGCGGTGAACCGGTTGATAGAACAGAATTCCAAACCTATATATACCCTTGGACCCATAATACACAATGAGCAGGTGGTAAACCGCCTAAAAAGCAAGGGTGTCAGGGAGATCAAAGATATCAGGGATACTGACGGTGATGGCATTGTAGTAATTCGGGCTCACGGGGTAGGACCTGATGTATATGAGGATATCAGGAAGTCCCGGCTGGAAGTTGTAGATGCCACATGCCCGTACGTCAAAAAGATACAGGAACTGGTGCAGAAAAAATATAACGAAGGTTACCGGATTGTGATAATCGGTGACAAGGAACATCCTGAGGTTAGAGGAATAAACGGTTGGTGCAATAATTCGGCATATATCGTAAATACTATAAAAGATGCAGAGGCAATAGACATCAATCTGGACAAACTGTGCGTAGTTGCCCAGACAACGATAACCAGGGAAAAATGGGATGCTATAAATGATTATTTGGATTTAAACTTCACCAATATTGCGAGATATGATACAATTTGCGGTGCAACCGGCAGAAGACAGCAGGAAGCTGCCGAGATAGCCCGGAATGTAGATGCCATGATAGTGATAGGAAGCAGCAGGAGTTCAAATACTCAGAAATTATATGAAATATGCTGCAAATATTGTGCAAGAACTTATAAAATAGAAACATCCGGTGATTTACCACTGGAAGATATAAAAAATCTTAATAAAATTGGTGTGACTGCGGGAGCATCTACACCGGATTGGATAATCAAGGAGGTTATTGAAAAAATGAGTGAGTTCAATACTCAAGAAAACGAAATGAGCTTTAAGGAGGCATTTGAAGATTCTCTTGTTACCTTGCGAAGCGGGGAGATTGTGGAAGGAAAAATTATCGGATTCAACAACACTGAAGTGTTTGTTGACATGGGTTACAAGTCCGATGGAATTATCCCGATGGAGGAATTTACCGATGATCCGGATTTCAACCCCGAAGAATCATTGAAAATAGGGGATAGAATTGAAGTATATATTCAGAGAGTCAATGACGGAGAGGGAAATGTGCTGCTTTCCAAGAGGAAAGTTGATGCATTGAAATCCTGGGACAACATAGAAAAGGCATATGAAAACAAAACCCCCGTAAAAGCCAGAGTGGTGGAAGTGGTAAAAGGCGGGGTAATTGCCAATTCAGGTGGAACCAGGATATTTGTGCCGGCTTCCCAGTTAAGCGACAGATATGTTAAGGACCTGAATGAATTTATGAAGCAGGTAATTAACGTCAGGATAATTGAGCTCAACAAGCAGAAAAGAAAAGTAGTGGGATCCCAAAGGGTTTTGCTTGAGGAAGAAAAGAAAATAAAGGAAAAAGAGACCTGGGACAGCATTGAGGTCGGAAAGGTATTCAAGGGTACTGTCAAGAGCTTCACGGATTTCGGAGCCTTTGTCGATATTGGCGGTGTTGACGGATTGGTACACATATCAGAGCTGTCATGGACCAAAGTGAAACATCCGTCTGAAGTTTTAAAGATAGGTCAGCAGGTGGAAGTGAAAGTTCTGGATATTGACAGGGAAAAGAAGAGAATTTCTTTGGGATACAGAAAACCGGAAGACAATCCATGGTATAATATCGAGCAGAAGTACAAGGTAGGGGATGTGGTCAAGGGCACTGTGGTCCGTTTGGTTCCCTTTGGTGCTTTTGTTGAGCTGGAAAAAGGCGTTGACGGCCTGGTTCATATATCACAGATATCCAGTGTCAGAATAGCAAAACCCGATGATGTGCTTAAAATCGGTCAGACAGTAGAAGCAAAAGTTATTGAACTGGATGCGGAAGCAAAAAGGATAAGCCTGAGCATAAAGGAAGTCAGTCCCATTGATCCCGTCGATCATTCCGCAAAAAGCTCTGAAGCTACAGAAAGTGATGAGGAGGAAGTGTTGACGGAGCATGTCGAGGAGATGTCTGTCACCATTGGTGATATAGCAGCAGAAATCTCGAACAAGGAAAACAAGGAAGCTTAAAGGCTCAGTAACACTTAATGAGGGCTGCCGTTTCCGGATATTTTGATGATATATATACTGATGCGCTTGTTGTACCGGTTAATTTGAGACAACTCACGGTCAGTCCGAAGAGATAGTTAACATAACTATGTTTGGGCATGACTGCACCCCAATCAGAATCCTGCTGTCGAAAATGACGGCGAAACAAGCCGACTTTATGCTTAAGCCCCGAATATATGCACAGAAAAGTTAATGAAAAGTATCATTATATGAAAATAGAACATTCAATATGTTCTATTTTTTTTATTTCCGTTTGATGATACAATAATTACGGATAAAAAATGTAAACTTAGAATGTAAACAGGAGACAAAGGCGACATGATGAACTACGAAGATTTCAAAAAGGAAATATATGCAATGACAGGTATTGAACTGGGTTATTATAAGGAAAAACAGATGAAAAGGAGAATAGACTCCCTGATCAAAAAAAACGAGTTCGAGGGTTACAGTGATTATGTAAAGGCTTTAAAATCAAATAAAGCTCTCTTTAACGAGTTTATAAACTACCTGACAATTAACGTTTCAGAGTTTTTCAGAAACCCCGAGCAGTGGAACGTGTTGGAAAAGGAGATCCTTCCCGGACTGTTTGCGAAGACGAAAACACTAAAGATATGGAGTTCCGCATGTTCCACCGGTGAAGAACCTTATTCCATGGTGATGCTATTAAGTAATTTCATGCCGCTCAGCAATATAAGAATACTGGCCACCGACATTGACAGGGATGCAATAAGCAAGGCCATCGATGGAGTATATAATCATAAAGCCTTAGTAAATGTGCCTCAGAATTACAAGGACAGGTTTTTCAGCCAAAACGGCTTGCTGTATAAAGTAAAGGATGAAGTGAAGAAATGCGTTGAGTTTCGTCAGCTGAACCTCCTGAGGGACGATTATCCCAGAGAATGTGATTTGATATTGTGCAGGAATGTGTTGATATATTTTACCGAGGAAGCAAAGGCAATGATATATCCCAGATTTAACCGGGCCTTGAAAAGGAACGGCATTTTGTTTGTCGGAAGCACTGAACAGATAATAATGGCAAACAGGTATCGTTTGAAACCGGTGAAGACTTTCTTTTATATGAAGGACGGAGATTGCCAGTGATGCAGGAATACCCGGTTAAAGCCCGCAATAGGTTCAGAAGGTATCCTGAATAGGTTCATGAAGTATCTTGAAAGTATTGGCTGACATATGATTTTCTGTTGTTTTAAAGTAAATCTGGATTTTTGATGATTTCAAGCCCTTTTTTAGACATACATCAAAACATCATACGGCGTTTCCCTTACGACTGCGGAAAATCCAAGAGGCGCCTGCTGTTTGACGGCAAAGTGAGGTATTCTGGCCGGGTAGGAGATGGGTGAAGCAATGCTTCATCTCCTACTCGGTTTACTGTGCTGCCATCAGTCAGCTGGAGCTCTTGCACTGCATGCTGTCTCAAATTGCAGTTTCACTGCGCCTTTATTTATACTGTTGGTATAATAAATTAACACCTTATTGGTATTAGTAGTGTGTTCACTTGCTCACCCTCTTCCAATATAATAGAGTTGTAAAAATGAAGGGAGGAGCTCTCATGAATATAGCTCTCGCGGAAAATATCCGCGCATTCAGAAAGCAGCGTTCCCTCACACAGGAACAGCTTGCCGAGGTGCTCGGGGTTACGGTCGGTGCTGTATATAAATGGGAAGCCAAGTTATCTGTACCGGATTTGGACCTGATTGTGGAGATGGCGGACTTCTTTGAGACGTCGGTGGACGTTTTGCTGGGCTATGAGATGAAGGACAACCGGCGGGCGGAAACCTTGCGGCGCCTGAAGGAATATCGTCACAACAAGGACTGTGCAGGTATTCTTGAAGCGGAAAAGGCACTGAAAAAATACCCGAACTGCTTTGAGATCGTCTATAGCAGCGCCATCATGTATCTGATGTTCGGTCTGGAGCAGGGAGATAAAACCAAATTGCGCCGTGCCCTGGAGCTGTTGGAACATTCCCGCCTGCTGCTGGCACAGAACAATGATCCCAAGATCAGTGAACTTACCATTTACGGCAACATGGCGGAGGCATATATCGCCCTGAATGAAAATGATCAGGCAGTGGAGCTTTTAAAAAGGCACAATTCCGGAGGTATTTACAACGACCTGATCGGGCTTACTCTGGCTGCAAGCTGCAATCGCCCCGATGAAGCAGTGCCGTTTCTTTCCGAAGCGTTGCTGAGCAGTGTAGCTTCCATTATACGCACTGTTATAGGTTATGTGAATGTGTTTTTTGAGCGGAAGGACTATGATTCCGCACAGGCAATACTGTTGTGGGCGATAGATATTCTGTCCGGCCTGAAAGATGCAGGAAAAAGCAGCTTCTTTGATAAAGTAAGCGCGGTACTTTATGTCGGTCTTGCCTACGCTCAGATAAAGACTGGTAGCAGGGATGCCGCATACCGTTCCCTATGCCGTGCAAGAGAAACAGCAAAGGAATTTGACAGTGCACCCAGCTATGATGTAAATGCAGTACGTTTTGTTTCGCACGGAGATTTGACAAGCGCTCATGACACCCTCGGAGCTACGGCGATGGAAGGAGTGCAGAATTCTATAAATCTCATCAAGGATGATTCACTTTCTGAATTGTGGAAAGAGGTTTGCCAAAATGAAGAATAGATCGCTTCAAAAGCAGCTAATCGCACAATTCTATCATAAAAACATCTTCTATCTCTGTGTTGCGGTTATCAGCTCGCTGATTTCCGGTTCCCTCAACCTGATGCTGTCATGGTTACTGCAGCAGTTGGTCGACGTCGCCTCCGGGGTTCCCGGCGCGTTGCCTGTCAATGTACTTACAAAATTAAGCGCCGGCTTCATCCTGCTGTGCATTGCAGTATTTCTGCTGGACTATGCTTCCCAGCCACGTTTTATCGAAAGAGCGATGCGATAGTACAAGGATTTCGCTTTTCAGAAGCTTACAGAAAAGAGTATTTCGTCTTTCAATGATGAGGACACGGCGAACTATCTGTCGGCGCTTTCCAACGACGCTTCCAGCATTGAGGCGGATTATCTCTCTCAGCAGCTTTCTCTTATCACAAAAATTGTCACGTTTATCGGAGCCCTTGCCATGATGATCTGGTATTCACCTCTCTTGACTGCAATAGCTGTCGGATTGACGGTATTGCCCCTTATCGCGTCCATACTTACGGGAAGCAAACTGGAGGTCGTGGAGCGCAGGGTATCAGACCGGAACAAGGATTTTACGGCGGCATTGGCTGATTGCCTCAGGGGTTTTACAGTGGTAAAGAGCTTCAAAGCGGAGAAGGAAATCTTCCGGTTGTTTGCGGAAAATAATAAATCATTGGAAAAAGAGAAGTTTACAAAGCGGCGCATCAAAGCCCTTGTGGGAATGATCGGGGCAGTGACCGGCATTTTTGCACAACTTGGAGTTTTTGTAGCCGGTACCTATCTAGCACTGGCAGACTATGGCATCACCCCCGGTATTGTGATGGTATTTGTAAATCTGATGAACTTCATGATTCATCCGATTGCCGAACTACCGGGACTGCTGGCAAGCCGCAAGGCTGCCGTGGGTCTGATCAACAAGCTGGCGACCGCACTGGAGAAGAATCCCTCGGCAACGGGCGGCGCAGATATTACCCGGCTCTCCTCCGGGATTCGGCTTGAAAATGTATCCTTTGGCTATGAAGAGGGAAAAGAGATCCTGCGTGACATTTCCGTGACTTTCGAAGCCGGTAAGGCATATGCCATTGTCGGTGGCAGTGGCAGCGGAAAATCCACCCTCCTGAACCTTATCATGGCATCCAGTGCGAACTACAGGGGGAAAATCCTGTACGATGACACGGAACTCAGGAATATTAATTGCGAATCCCTGTATGATATGATTTCCGTCATACAGCAAAATGTGTTTGTTTTCAATGCATCTATCAAGGACAACATTACCATGTTCCGAAGTTTTCCTGAGCAGGAGATCAAAGCAGCAATCAACCGTGCCCATCTGAATGAACTTCTTGCTGAGCGTGGTACTTCCTATCTCTGTGGGGAAGGCGGGAAGGGGCTGTCCGGAGGAGAAAAGCAAAGAATATCCATTGCCAGGAGCCTGCTGAAAAAATCCTCAGTGCTGCTGGCTGACGAGGTAACGTCGGCGCTGGACGCGCAGACCGCTTTTCAGGTGGCAAATGATATTCTTGATTTGAACGGAATGACACGAATTGTGGTGACCCATTCGCTGGATGAAACCCTGCTGCGGAGGTATGATGGCATTATCGTTTTGAAGGACGGCAGCATCCAGGAAAATGGAACTTTCGATGATCTGATGGATAAGAAAGGATACTTCTATGCCTTGTATACCGTTTCCCAGTGAAAAAGCTGAGAACTGCCATCAGGCTGAGCTTTTTGGGCTATTGACCAGGGCGGGCAAGCACTTTCGGTGTTTGACCGCCCTGCTGTTTTTATTTTCCATTGTGACTTATGCGCAGGACCCGGATGGTATTGTGAAACCGTTCACAAGCATATCTCCTTAAAATGGATGAAAGAAACAAAAATCCGAACCTTTTCATTCAAAAAAGGTTCGGATTATAATCAAACTGGTGCGGGAAACAGGATTTGAACCTGCACACCCTTGCGAGCTCTAGAACCTGAATCTAGCGCGTCTGCCAATTCCGCCATTCCCGCATTTTTTTGATGCCTTTCATCAGGCGCAGTATTAAGTATACTAGATATCTTTAACTTTTGCAAGTGGTAATTTATAATTTTTTTAAAAAATATGATGTTTTATTGCTTATACAATTTAAGTGGTCTATAATGATTAAATGTTGGGAATATTCTTGCATAAGGATTTGAAGAGAACATTCTGCGCGTTTGTAAAATATGCATGATGTTTTTCATATATTTATAGGGTTGAAATATTTGATGGCTTATTTTAAAACAAAGCAGTTTTAGCAGCATAATCCGTTCACCCCCAAGACTTGTGTTTGAAAAGGCCGGCACAATGGGTTGGATTGGCTTATGAAATGATAGGTGAACATTATTTTAAGGTTTGGAGGATATGGTTTTGAATAAAAAAATTGAAGATTTTAAAAAGCAAATCAAAAAGAAAAAAGTTGCAGTGCTGGGAATAGGAATAAGCAATACGCCTCTCATAAAGTATCTTGTTTCACTGGGTGTAGACGTTACGGCTTTTGATAAAGCCGAAAAGGAGCGATTGGAACCGATTCTGTCAAACTTTGAAGGGTTAGGAGTCAAATACAGCCTTGGTGAAAACTATCTGAAACATCTGAATGGTTTTGACCTGATTTTCAGAACTCCGGGAATGAGATATGATCTTCCTGAATTGCTTAGAGCCAGGGAAATGGGTGCAGAGATCACATCGGAAATGGAAGTCTTTTTCGACTTATGTCCTGCTGAGATTTTTGCCGTAACAGGGAGCGACGGAAAGACCACAACCACCACTCTTATATACAATATGCTCAAGGAAGCCGGTTATAACTGCTGGCTGGGGGGAAATATCGGAATTCCCCTGCTGAGCAGTGTTGAGGATATAAAGGAGGCGGACAAGGTAGTGCTGGAACTTAGCAGCTTTCAGCTGCATACGATGAGGAAAAGCCCTCAGACTGCAGTAATAACCAACATTTCTCCCAATCATCTTGATGTGCATAAATCAATGGAGGAATATGTAGAAGCCAAGAAAAACATTTTCATACATCAACCGCGCGAAACAAAATGGGGCAGAACCAGGCTTGTCATAAACTATGACAACAGCATCACAAAGAGCTTTGCTGAAGAGGCAAAGGGGGAAATCACTTATTTCAGCAGGCAGAACCACCTGGAAGAAGGGGCATTTCTGGAAGATGGGATGCTTGTGTACAGGAAAAGCGGGATCAGGATAAACCTGGTAAAAGCGGATGACATAGTCATACCGGGAGCGCATAATATTGAAAACTATCTTGCAGCCAGTGCTGCGGTAATTAATCATGTAAACCCGGAAGTCATATACAAGGTGGCTACCACCTTTAAGGGGGTTGAACACAGAATCGAACTGGTAAGGGAGCTCAATGGAGTTAAATTTTACAACAGTTCCATTGACAGCAGCCCTTCAAGGACGATAGCTTGTCTTAACACTTTCAGGCAAAAGGTCATACTGATAGCAGGCGGAAAAGACAAGGGGATACCTTACGATGCCATAGGAGAGCATATTGTTGAAAAAGTCAAGTGCCTTGTGCTGATAGGCGCTACAGCCCCCAAGATTGAAAAATCCCTGGATGACGCCATAGAAAGAACAGGCAAAGGAAAGGAAATCGAAAGGATACACTGCACCACCTATGAGGAAGCGGTAAAAAGCGCCTATTCAAGGGCCCAGGCCGGTGATATCATAGTATTGTCCCCGGCCAGCACAAGTTTTGACATGTTCAAAAACTTTGAGGAAAGGGGCAGGAAGTTCAAGGAGATAGTCATGGGTCTGTAGAAGAACCATGATATGGCAGAAGAATATCAGGGATAAACGGTATTGCATATTCCTTATGCCGTATCTGTTTATCATTGATGGAAAGCAGCATTAAAACTATTCATTGAGGGTAATACAACAAGGGGCAGTCTCAAATTCCTTTTTGAGACTGCCCCTTGATTTTGGTGGAGGGAGATGGATTCGAACCATCGAAGTCAGTGACAACAGATTTACAGTCTGCCCCCTTTGGCCACTCGGGAATCCCTCCGTATGAAAACCGGTATCATGAGTATTTTGGCATCACTTTGTTTCCTGTTTAACGTTTTTTGGTGCCCAGAGCCGGAATCGAACCAGCGACACAGGGATTTTCAGTCCCTTGCTCTACCGACTGAGCTATCTGGGCTTGATAACAACTCATGGTGCGGGTCCAGGAGACGGTATTGAATTGGAAGTCGGATTAATCCGGCTTATTGTTTATCCCGTCTTCTGATTGCTCAGTTTCACCTGTCTTTAACAAATCTGGTGGGCCTTCAGGGACTCGAACCCCGGACCAACCGGTTATGAGCCGGTTGCTCTAACCAACTGAGCTAAAGGCCCGTCAAGTGACAAAGTCCAGTATAATAGAAATCGTAAAATATGTCAAGTGAAAATTTGAAATTATTTTTTTAATAATTATGACGGTTTTGATATAATTTAATATGTATAATAGATAAAGAGGTGATCAAATGGAGTATACAGGAATTTTGAAGGATTTGAGTGCATCTTCAGCGGTGTCCGGGCAGGAAGCCAGTGTTTTTTCTGTTGTAAAGTCAATTTTTGCCAAATACTGTGACTCCGTGGAGGCGGACAAGTTTTTCAACGTAATAGGTTTCAGGAAAGGAAGCGGCAGCGGGAAGAAAATAATGATAACCGCCCATTGTGATGAAATAGGGCTCATGGTAAAAGATATTGATGAGAATGGGTTTATCAGGATTACGAGTGTAGGCGGAATTGATCCCAGAATACTCCTGGCACAGGAGGTTGTAGTGCATGGGAAAAGGGATTTGTATGGGATAATAGGAGCAAAGCCTCCTCACCTGCTGAAGCCGGAAGATGCAAAAAAAGCAGTGAAGCTGGAGGATTTGTACATAGATACCGGGTTTGGTGCAGACAAGCTGAAAGAGGTGGTATCCATAGGGGATACCGTCACCCTGAAAGCGCATCTGACGGAACTGCAGGGAAGCAGATTCAGCTCAAAAGCGATGGACAACCGTTCCAGTGTTCTGGCCCTGGTGGAAATTATGAAGCAGCTTTCAGTAAGAAAACACGATGCCGATATCTACTTTGTTGCTACCGTACAGGAAGAAGTAGGGGCTGCCGGAGCTGAAATTGCTGCGTATAACATTAATCCGGATATGGCAGTTGTCATAGATGTTTGCCATGGCGAAATGCCCGATTGCCCAAAAGAAGAAACATATGCCCTGGGGAAAGGACCTGCAATAGGGGTAGGGCCAATCCTTCACCGAAATCTTTACAGGAAACTGGTGGATTTGGCAAAGGAAGAAAACATACCGTATCAGATCGACGTGGAACCGGGCAGTACAGGTACAGAAGCCTGGGATGTTCAGGTGTCGAGGTCAGGCATTCCTACTGCGCTCTTATCAATACCTGCGAGATATATGCATACGCCGGTGGAGGTTGTGGACATCAATGACATAAAAAATACAGGAAAACTGGCTGCCCATTTTGCAGGCATGTCGGATAAGGAAATGGAGGGATTGCTTTGCTTCTGAAAGAACTGACTGAGAAGAACGGTGTATCAGGGAACGAACATGAGGTGCGGGAATTTATAAAAAAGGAAGCGGAAAAACTCAACACGGAGATAAGAACAGACTCCGCGGGAAATCTCATCGTATTGAAAAAGGGCAGGAACCCAAGGTATAAAGTAATGCTTTCGGCCCATATGGATGAAGTGGGTTTTATTGTTACCGGATATGGTGAGTATGGAACCATTAAGTTCAGCCCTGTGGGGGGTATAGATCCAAGGATACTGCTTGGGAAAAAGGTTGTGGTAGGAGAAAAGAAAATACCGGGAGTAATCGGATGCAAGCCTGTTCACATGCAGGACAGGGATGAGAGAGGCTCCAATGTCAAAATAAATAACATGTATATAGACATAGGAGCCGAGAAGAAAGAGGAAGCTGAAAAGCTTGCACCCCTGGGTGAGTATATAGCTTTCTCCGCGGAGTATGTGGAATTCGGAGAAGACAGGATTAAGGCAAAGGCCCTGGATGATCGGGCCGGCTGTGCTGTTTTGCTGGATGCCTTGAAGTATGATTATGATTTCGATTTGTATGCATGTTTCACCACCCAGGAAGAAGTAGGGCTAAGGGGGGCAAAAGTTGCTGCTTATACCGTTGAACCTGATGTGGCGCTGGTAATTGAGGGTACTACATGTTCCGATGTTCCCGGGGTGGAAAAGTATGAGCATTCTACAACCCTTGGGAAGGGTGCTGCCCTTACCATAATGGACAGGACAACCTATGTGGATAAGAACCTTGTTAATTATATTTACAACCTGGCAAGGGAGAATAACATTGATGTTCAGTTCAAGAACACAACCACCGGAGGAAATGATGCCGGTGCCATACATCAGTCAAGAAGCGGCGTCAAGGTGGCCTCCATATCAGTTCCATGCAGATATATCCACTCACCGGTGTCTGTCATGAGCAGGAAAGATTTTGAGAGCGTAAAGAGTTTAACCAAGCTTGTGCTGTCAAAGTTCAGCGAAAACCAGGATGTAATATGCGCAATAAAGGAAGGAAGACTTCTTTGTTAGTTTATACGTAAGACATCACAGCGCTGTTTTTACAATCAGCTGAAAATAAAAATCATGTTTAGGAGGTAATATATGTTTGACTTGGTAAAAAGGCTGACCGATGTGTTTGGAACATCGGGGAACGAAGAAGACATAAGGGCATTGATTACAGAAGAGATAAAGGGAAAGGTGGATGACATATATACCGATGCCCTGGGAAATCTCATCGCAGTGAAGAAAGGCAGCGGGAAAAAGATTATGATGGCCGCCCATATGGATGAAATAGGAATAATGGCAACTTATGTGGATGATAAAGGATTTATCAGGTTTTCATCCCTGGGATGGGTTTCCCAGTATTTTGCCCTGGGACAGAAGGTGAGGTTTAAAAACGGGACTACGGGTGCTGTATTCTATGAGGAAAAGCTGGATGACATGAAAGATCTTAAGCTTTCCAGGATGTATATAGATATTGGTGCAAAAAACAGGGAAGAGGCCGAAAAGAAAGTAAAAATTGGAGATACCGCATGTTTTGTGGGGGATGCAGTACAAGCCGGAGACATGATTATATCCAAGGCTCTGGACAACAGGAGCGGTTGTGCCGTCCTTATAAAGGCAATCCAGAATCTGCCTCCTACTGACAATGAGCTGTACTTTGTATTTACAGTTCAGGAGGAACTGGGTTTGAGAGGAGCGAGGACTGCAGCATATCAGCTGCAGCCTGACATGGCAATTGCGATCGATGTTACGGATACGGGAGACATGCCGGAATGCCATACCATGGCTGTAAAGTGTGGCGCCGGGCCGGCAATAAAGATAAAGGACAGTTCCGTCATTTGCCATCCTGAGGTTAAAAGGCTTTTGGAGGAAACAGCGAAAGAGGTGGGAATACCTTATCAACTTGAGATTCTGGAACACGGTGGTACTGATGCTGGAGCAATTCATACATCCGTCGGCGGAGTACCTACGGGTGCCATATCCATACCTTGCAGATATTTGCACAGCCCTGTGGAGACGGCCAGCATCAGCGATATGGAAAATGCGGTTAAACTGTTGGTTCAGGTAATAGGCAAGTAACCGGAAGAACATTTCACCAGGCTGCATAAAAGTTTGTTCATGGGAAAACAAGCAGCGCATAAAACTCATCCGGTTATATTTGATAAGCAATAGGAGAGGTGCTCCATATGAAAGTAACGTTTTTGGGAGCGGCAAAAACGGTGACAGGTTCCTGTTATCTAATTGAAGCCGATGATTGCAAGTTTCTTATTGACTGCGGTTTGTTTCAGGGCCGTTCAAAAGAGGAAGCTTTGAATGAAGCAGATTTTCCCTTTAATCTTTCAGACCTGGATTACGTGCTCCTGTCCCATGCTCATATCGACCACAGCGGTAGAATACCAAAGTTGTTCAAGGACGGGTTCAGAGGACAGATCATAGCGACGAAAGCCACCACTGAACTCTGTGCCATAATGCTGCCGGACAGTGGATATATTCAGGAATCCGAAACCGAATGGAAAAACAGAAAAAGGCAGAGGGCAGGCAAACCTCCGATAGAACCCCTGTATACCCATCAGGATGCTGTAGACTGCATGAGGCTTTTCAGGAGCGTTAGGTACGATGAAATTCTGGAACTGACGGAAAGTGTCAGGGTGAGATTCAGGGATGCAGGGCATATCCTGGGTTCTTCCATCATAGAGCTGTGGGTCAGGGAAAAGGGAGAAGAGATAAAGGTGGTTTTTTCCGGGGATCTGGGAAACAAAAACATTCCGATACTGAGAGACCCAACCATAATTGAAAGTGCAGACTATTTGATTGTCGAATCCACTTACGGAAACAAGGTTCACGGTAAAAGCAAAGATCGGGTGGAGGAGTTTGTAGATATCATAAATGAAACCATTGATAGGGGAGGAAATGTGATAATCCCGTCTTTTGCGGTAGGCAGGACCCAGGAGATAATATACGATCTGAACAAGAAAAGGGAGCATTATGATTCAAGGTATGACAAATTTTTCAAAATCCCCGTATATGTAGACAGCCCCCTGGCTACCAGTGCCACAGAGGTTTTCAGAAGAAACCTGGACTGCTATGATGAAGAGGCAAGGGAATATATCGAAAACGGTGACAATCCGCTGGACTTTCCGGGCCTTAAGTTTACAAGAACGCCGGAAGAATCAAAAGCACTGAATGAAAAAAAGGAAAGCATGATAATCATATCTGCCAGCGGGATGTGCGATGCAGGCAGGATCAAACATCATCTGAAGCATAATCTGTGGAGAAGCGAGTCCACGATATTGTTTGTAGGATATCAGGCGGAAGGCACTCTTGGCAGGAGAATTCTGGACGGAGCAAAAACTGTGAAGATATTCGGGGAAGAAATTTCCGTAAATGCGCGCATAGAAATGCTGGAAGGGCTTTCCGGCCATGCGGACAGGGAAGGGCTTATTTCATGGATAGAAGGTTTCCGGAAGAAACCGGAGAAGATATTCATTGTCCATGGTGAAGAAGGCACAATGGCTGACTTCTCCAACGCGATAAAGGAGAAGTTCAATATAGAGACCGTTATTCCTGAGAGGGGACAGAGCTTCGTCATAAGTGCAAAAGGTGCCCTTGGCAGGGTCGGTGGATATGTATCGGATGTATCCTTTAAGCGCCTTGCCGTTATTGATGTTCTGGAAACCCTTAAGGAAGAGTTTGAGTATCTGGCACAGGAGATCACCATGGAACTCACGCAGGAAAAAGAGGATGCTGAAGTTGATGAGCTGAGGGACAAGCTTGGCAAATTGGAAAAGGAGATTCTGGACATACTGAAAACGATGGAACAGAAAAATGCGCGTTAAAGCGTATTGCTGTGGCAAAAAAGAGGTGAAAACCTCTTTTTTTTTGCCTCATAATATTATACAATATACGGTGTAGTTTATCTGTAGGATGGTAGTCAGGCAGAATTTCATTTTAATTTTAACGGAAGGATGGTAGGATATGTTAAAGTATGCATTTCTTTTGTTTTTTGTTCTTCTCATGATCGGAATCGGACTGTACAGCAAGAAGAAAGTCAATTCTGTTCAGGATTTTTTTCTCGGAGGCAGACAGATGGGCCCGTGGATTTCGGCTTTTGCCTATGGCACCACATATTTTTCCGCAGTTATCTTCATAGGTTATGCAGGTAAGAGCGGTTGGAGTTTCGGACTTTCAGCCACATGGGTCGGCATAGGCAATGCCTTGTTGGGAAGCCTGCTGGCATGGTTGGTTCTGGCAAAAAGGACCAGAAAGATGACCCATGAACTGAACGCTTCCACAATGCCGGAGTTCTTTGAAAAAAGATATGGCAGCAAGTCCATGAAGATTGCTACAGCCCTGATAATTTTCATTTTCCTGGTACCTTATTCCGCTTCGGTATACCAGGGGTTGAGTTATTTGTTTGAAATAGTGCTTGGCATTCCCTTTATTTATTGTATTCTGGCAATAGCGGTTCTTACCGGAGTATATCTCATATTGGGAGGATATGTCGCAACTGCCATCAATAATTTTATCCAGGGTATCATAATGCTTGTCGGACTGGCACTTATGGTTTTATTCGTGATTAACCACCCTGCAGTCGGTGGCCTGGGAGAAGGAATAAAAAGGTTATCGGTGATTCCCGGAGAGGGGGAGAACCTCGTAAAAATTTTCGGCGGCCAGCCTTTGGACCTGCTTTCTCTAATATTTCTTACCAGCATGGGCACCTGGGGACTGCCGCAAATGGTCCACAAGTTTTATACCATCAAAAGCGATGACGCCATAAAAAAGGCAACAGTGATTTCAACGGTATTTGCAGTAATAATTGCCGGAGGGGCATATTTTACCGGGGCATTCGGAAGGCTGTTTCTCGACAATACCCTGCCTGTTTATAACGGGAAGCCCAATTACGACATGATAATGCCCAACATGCTGGATATCGCTTTGCCCGATGCATTGATGGGTCTCATTGTAATACTCGTGTTGTCAGCTTCAATGTCCACTTTGTCTTCTCTGGTGCTGGTCTCCAGTTCGGCGATATCATTGGACCTGGTCCAGGGAGTGCTGTTTCCTGGAATGAAAAAGGAAAAAGTCATGCTGCTTATGAGAACCCTGTGCATAGTGTTTGTTACATTGTCCGTAATAGTTGCAGTAACTCCCAATGCCATACTTACTTTAATGTCATTTTCGTGGGGAACGGTGGCCGGCGCGTTTCTTGCCCCGTTTCTATACGGATTGTACTGGAAAGGAACCACAAGGGCAGGTGCCTGGGCGGGCCTTATTTCAGGATTCGGATGTTCCATTGGATGTACCCTGTATTTCGGCATGAATGCCGCCTTGGCTCCTAAAATCGGAACGGCATCGATGATTATTTCCATGATAGCGGTTCCGGTTGTAAGCTTAATCACATCCAAACTGCCCCAGGCTCATGTGGACAAGGTTTTTGGCCTGACACCGGGCAACACCGGGGTGAATTTTGAGAACTAGTTAATATAGTTAAGAAACAGAACAAAAGATTTACATTTTGAGGTTTTAAGCTTAAAATAAATAGTAATAACTGTGCAAGTCGCACTTAAAATTAAGATAAGTGCGACTTGCCGTATTTATCGTATAAGGCCCAACAGCATTTTGAGGTTACCGGGCAATGCCCGGGTTAAATTATGTGTACTAACTGGAATGACATTTCAAAATATAGCATCTGTATAAACAGATGCGTTCAGACCAGGAATTAGGATTCGCTGTCTGCGAATATACAAAGCAAACATGGCAGTTGCCATAAAAATACAGTCAAAATAGTAATTGGAGGTCATATTAATGAAGAAGTTGATGCTTGGCAACGAGGCAGTTGCCAGAGGCGCATACGAAGCAGGAGTTACTGTAGCCACAGCATACCCCGGGACACCAAGTACAGAGATTACGGAAAACATCGCAAAGAGTTACGAAGAAATATACTCGGAATGGTCACCCAATGAAAAAGTTGCGTTGGAGACAGCCATAGGAGCGTCCATTGCGGGTGCCAGGGCTATTTGCTCCATGAAACATGTTGGTTTGAATGTAGCTGCAGATCCGCTGTTTACAGCATCCTATACGGGCGTGAACGGAGGATTGGTGATCATGGTTGCTGATGATCCCGGGATGCATAGTTCTCAAAATGAACAGGACAGCAGATTTTATGCAAGGTCGTCAAAAGTTCCGATGCTTGAACCGGCTGACAGCCAGGAATGCAAGGATTATGTAAAGACAGCATTTGATATAAGTGAAAAGTATGACTGCCCTGTAATTGTAAGACTGACGACCAGGATAGCCCATTCCCAGAGCCTGGTGGAGTTGGAAGATAAGGTTGATTACAAGCCGAAGGATTACATAAAGGATTATAACAAATATGTCATGATGCCGGGAATGGCAAGGAAGCGCCATGAGATAGTTGAAAAAAGGATGGAAGAACTGAGGAAGTTATCAAATAACACTTTTCTGAACAAAGTTGAGGGGACGAGCAGGGAAATAGGCGTTATCGCCAGCGGCATTGCGTATCAGTATGCAAAAGAAGTCTTTGGAGATGATGCATCCTTTCTGAAGCTGGGGATGGTCCATCCTTTGCCGGATAAACTGATAAGGGATTTTGCCGGAACGGTCAAGACCCTGTATGTCATCGAAGAACTGGAACCCTATATAGAAGAGTATGTGAAGAGCCTTGGCATTAAAGTTATAGGCAAGGATCTCCTTCCGGTTACGGGGGAACTCAGTGCCCGCCTGATCAGGGAAAGACTGCTGGGGGAAAAACTGCCAAAGGCACCTGCCATAGAGGAGAACATACCCGGAAGGCCTCCGGTAATGTGCCCCGGTTGTCCCCACAGAGGTACATTTTATGTCTTAAAAAAGCTGAAACTGAGAGTAAATGGAGATATCGGATGCTATACATTGGGAGCTCTTCCCCCGATGGAGTCGATGGATACCTGTGTATGCATGGGTGCCAGCATAGGAATGGCTCATGGAATGGAGAAGGCAAGAGGCCGTGATTTCGGAAAGAAAACCGTTGCGGTATTGGGAGACTCAACGTTCATCCACTCAGGCATAACCGGTTTGATAGACGTTGTTTACAATAAAGGGAATTCTACGGTCATAATCCTGGACAACTCCATAACCGGCATGACGGGACATCAGGAAAACCCTACCACTGGATTTACGATAAAGGGTGAGCCTACCCGACAGGTGGACCTTGTCAAGCTTGCCCAGGCAATTGGTGTTGAGCGGGTAAGGGTAGTGGATTCCTTTGATTTGAAGGAGTTGGAGAGAGTGATAAAAGAAGAGGTCGAAGCTGACGAGCCCTCAGTAATCATTTCCCAGAGACCCTGTGCCCTGTTGAAAAAAGTAAAATATGAAGGAACACAGCACATAAGTGACAAGTGCAGATACTGCAGGATGTGTTTGTCTCTCGGTTGCCCCGCCATTGTAGACAAAGGCGATAGGGTAATCATAGATGAGGCATTGTGTGTAGGATGCAGATTATGTGCCCGGTTGTGCAGATTTGACGCGATAGAAAAGGCTGGTGATAACAATGAAAAATCTTAATATAATGATAGTAGGAGTAGGTGGACAGGGAACTTTGCTCGCCAGCAGGGTTTTGGGCAATGTCGCAGTGAAGGAATCCTACGATGTAAAGGTTTCTGAGGTGCATGGAATGTCCCAGCGAGGAGGAAGTGTGGTTACTTATGTAAAGCTGGGATCAAAAGTCTATTCACCGTTGGTGGAAAAGGGCGAAGCGGACATAATACTGGCTTTCGAGAAGCTGGAAGCCTTAAG
>Ga0134099_1000889_pt1 | contig 31246 bp, 22 predicted proteins | sample 10_taG_2_FD_105482 | JGI IMG/M metagenome (GOLD analysis project Ga0134099, IMG submission 105482) | Switchgrass degrading microbial communities from high solid loading bioreactors in New Hampshire, USA - 10_41_5_180_A2 metaG | ecosystem: Engineered > Bioreactor > Semi-continuous > Anaerobic >...
CAAAACCGGGTCAGAAGCTAAAATGATTATTACCTCAGGTAAGGTAAAAGTAAACGGTGAAACGGAACTTAGAAGAGGAAAGAAACTTAGAGACGGAGATATAGTTGAAATAAGAGGAAAAGAATTTAGAATATGTATGTCAAATATTTAAGAAATAAAAAGGGGGTTCAGGAGAAGTTTGTTTATAAAGGGCATTCATTTGAGAAACTTCAGAAATTATAAAACATTGGATATAGGCTTTTCAGAAAGTTTCAATATTCTCTATGGTGAAAATGCCCAGGGAAAAACAAACATCCTCGAGGCCATATATTTATGCGCTTCCGGAAGATCACACAGGACCTCAAGAGATAATGAATTAATAAAATTCGGAGAGAACTATTATTATGTAAAAATAGATTTAGTTAAGGAAGATATTGAGTATGAGATAGAAATACAATATGAGGTTAATTCTAAAAAAAGGATTAAGATAAATGAAATTCCACAAAAGAAAATAGGAGCCCTTATGGGAAAGTTGAATGCTGTAATGTTTTCTCCTGAAGACCTTCTTATTATAAAAGAAGGGCCTGCTGAAAGAAGAAGATTTATTGATATAGCAATCAGTCAGATTAAACCAGCGTATTTTTATGATTTACAGCAGTATTCGAAGATACTTGCCCAGCGCAATACTCTGTTGAAAAATCTACAGGAAAACAGGGCTCTTTATGACACCCTTGAGGTGTGGAATGAAAACTTGGTGAAGACAGGATCCAGAATTATAAAAACAAGAAAAGAATTTATTAAAACATTAAGCAATATAGCCGAAGAAAAGCATGGAAAATTAACTGATTTTAAAGAAAAATTGAATTTAAATTATGTATCTTCCGTAAAAATTGACGGAATAGACAGCCTGGAGGACATTGAAAGAGTATTCAGGAATACATTGAAGAATTCATTAATGAAGGAAATATATAAAGGAACTACATTATCAGGTCCACAGCGGGATGATATAGAAATATTGCTTAATGATAATAATGCTAAACATTATGGTTCACAGGGACAACAAAGGACGGCGGTTCTCTCCCTTAAGCTGTTTGAAGTAGAAATAATGAGAAGAGATTCAAACGAGTATCCTGTTCTTTTACTTGATGATGTAATGTCAGAACTTGACAGCAGCAGGCAGGAGTATCTTTTTGAAAATCTTGATGATATTCAGGGCTTTATAACCGGAACGGAATACGATTTATTTGTAGGCAGAAAAATGAAGGGAAATAAATTATTCCATGTACAAAATGGTCAAGTTGAGTTATTAAAGAGAGAATGAAAGAATGTTTTTGAGAAAATAAGAGATATTTGCATCAAATAGTTAATTAAGATACAATATTAATAGTAAATGACAATTTCTGAATTTTAATATATATTAACAGGAGGAAGAAGAATGTTTGTTCATATTGGTGGTGATGTAGTCATTCCGTTAAAGAATATAATAGCGATAATGGATATGGAAACTACAACAATATCAAAAGATACAAGAGATTTTTTAAAAATTGCGGAAGAAGAAGGATTTATTGAAGCTATATCTTCAGATTTGCCTAAATCCTTTATTATAACTGAACAAGATAAAAAAAGTAAAATATACTTATCCCATATATCTTCTGTTACATTGCTTAAAAGATGCGGGTTTATAGAGGATATGATGAAATTATAAAACTTTATAAAATTATCTATATAATGATGTGAGCTTGTATTTGAAATAAACTAAAGTTGACAGTGGCAGGGAGGAAAGTATGACTGAGAACAATAATGAACATATGAGTTACGATGAGAGTCAGATACAGGTACTTGAAGGTCTTGAAGCAGTACGTAAAAGACCTGGAATGTATATAGGAAGCACTTCAATCAGAGGACTTCATCACCTTGTTTATGAAATAGTTGCAAACAGTATTGATGAAGCTCTTGCAGGAAGATGTGATGAGATACACATAACTATCAGAAAAGATAATTCTATTACTGTAGTTGACAATGGCAGTGGAATTCCGGTAGGTATACATCCGAAAATGGGAATACCAACTGTTGAGGTAGTACACACAATACTGCATGCAGGCGGAAAGTTTGGAGGGGGGGCTTACTCTGTATCAGGCGGACTTCATGGTGTTGGTGCCTCTGTAGTCAATGCTCTTTCAGAGTATCTGGAGGTAGAAGTATCACGAGATGGCCATATTTACAGGCAGAGATATGAGAGAGGAAAAACTGTAACACCTCTGGAAATAATAGGAGATACAGATAAAACCGGGACAAAGACAACTTTTAAACCTGACGCTGAAATATTTGAAACAATAGAATTTGATTTTGATACAATGCTTATTAGATACAGAGAAATGGCTTTTTTGAACAAGGGTATAAAAATTGTACTTACAGATGAGAGACCGGAGGAGCCGATAAGAAAAGTACTGCACTATGAGGGAGGAATAAATTCCTTTGTGGAATATATAAATAAGAACAGAGAGGTACTCCATTCACCGCCGATTTATTTTGAAGCGTCAAAAGACGATGCGGTGATAGAAGTATCAATGCAATATAATGATTCATACGTTGAAAACATTCATAGCTATGCAAACAATATAGCGACTACCGAAGGAGGAACACACCTTACAGGTTTTAAAACTGCTATTACAAAAGTCTTAAATGAATATGCGAGAAAATATAACTATATTAAAGAAAATGAAAAAAACCTGATGGGTGAGGATGTAAGAGAGGGTCTTACAGCTATAATAAGTGTCAAGCTGCATGAACCCCAGTTTGAGGGTCAGACAAAGACTAAGCTGGGAAACAGTGAGATAAGAGGACTAGTTGAAAGTGTAATAAATGAGAAGCTTTCTGTATATTTGGAAGAGAATCCGTCGGTTGCAAAAGTTATTTTAGAGAAGAGCTTAACTGCTTCAAGAGCTCGAGAAGCTGCAAGAAGGGCAAGAGAGCTGACAAGGAGAAAAACTGCCCTTGAATCCACTACACTTCCCGGAAAACTTGCCGACTGTATAGAAAAGGATCCATCTGTTTGCGAGATTTATATTGTTGAGGGTGATTCCGCAGGAGGATCTGCAAAGCAGGGTAGAGACAGAAATTATCAAGCGATACTTCCATTGTGGGGTAAAATGTTAAATGTTGAAAAAGCGAGAATTGACAAGGTGTATGGAAATGAAAAATTATTGCCTGTAATTACTGCTTTGGGAGCTGGAGTAGGAGACGATTTTGATCTTTCAAAACTGCGTTATGGTAAGGTAATAATAATGGCAGATGCAGATGTTGACGGACAACATATAAGGACGCTGCTTTTGACATTCTTCTTTAGGTATATGAGACCTCTTATAGAAAAAGGACATGTGTACATTGCAATGCCGCCTCTGTATAAAGTTCAAAAAGGTAAGGAGGCATTTTATGCATATACTGATGAAGAAGTTACAAAGATACAAAAAGAAAAAGGCTGGAAGAAAGAAGAATGCACGATACAGAGATTTAAAGGCCTTGGTGAAATGAGTGCTGAACAACTATGGGAAACAACGATGAATCCTGAAACCAGGACAATGATGAGAATTAAGTTGGAAGATGCATTAACAGCGGATGAAATATTTACAACCTTAATGGGGGATAAGGTTGAGCCAAGAAAAGAATTTATACAGCAAAACGCTAAATATGTAACCAATCTTGACATTTAGGAAAAGAAAGGTGAAGAATTATAAAAAGAATATAAAGTAGAAATGACTTCGTACCCGGATAAATGTTTCACGTGAAACACTTGCCCGGGTAATTTATTGTATTAAAAATTTAGCCTGATATGAAGGTGGTTGAAATAGATTGTAATTAATAAAAAAAGATTGTAGCTATTAAAAAAAGAGAACCTCCGTCTGAAAAAACAGAGAGGCTCTGCAAGCCTCAAAATAAATGGGTGGAGGCCACATCCAAATGGATAATAACACATTAGCATGCACAAAATAGAATTTTAAATATTATATAGATTATGGCCTGAAATACTGAAAACCAGTCATATATGAAAAAATAAAAGGATATTTCAAAATATTAAGAGTGCTTTGTGTATAAGGGCATTTAAGGCCATAGAGGCAAATGAATATAAGAATCATTTACATATGATGGTATGAATGGCATCTGAAATGAGTATGCATATTATATTAAATTTGAAAGAAGAAAATAGTTAATGTTTTTGAATGGCATGATAATTCAACAGGTATAATCTTGAATAGGGGTATCGAAGCTGACACTTTTGCTGCAAATGGTTACATGTAGATGCAGAAGACAGAAAAAAAAATGAAACAGAACAATGATAAAAACAAAGATAAGAATACATAGAAATCAAACAGAAGGATATATATAATCAATTTATAAATAAATAGAATTAATTACAGAAAGTCTTCAAATAAGGCTAAGTTGACTTAAATAGTATTCAAATTGGTCACAAGGAATATATTGACCCGTCTATGGTTAAGTTTACAGGCAAAACAAGATAAAATTATCCCTTTATGGGTGGTTTGTAAAAAAATGTTTGGTAAAACTTTCAACAAGTCTTGATACTGTGGCGGCAAAATGCTCTTTTTAAGACAGAACAAACCATACGTTTTACAGATAAATAGTTATAAAATAAATAGAAAGAATTTTAATAGTTTTTTATTTATATTAAATTATTTATGATATAATCGATATATAATTTGGTTGAATAAATAATTTAATTTGTTGTGTTATGTGATGTGATAGCATTATGGATAGTTTTAGAACTAGTTAGCGGAGCGGAGGAAAAGGTAAACCTCCTGTGTTAAATTGCTAAACATTTTTTTTGAAAGAGAGAACTACTTCCCCCTTCGACGGAGGCAAACAATCTGATCATCAAATCCAAATGGGCCAGGGGAATTTCCATTGGGTGCTATGTGTTAAGAGAAATAGCTTTTAACACAATCCGGATGATTTGCACAGTAAAGAGCCTAACAGTTCTAAGGTCTGGAACTTGTGCTATCGAATGATATCACAATAAATTAATATAACATTATTAAACCTAGAATAAAATTTAAAAATATTTTTAAGGGCAAAATGTTAGGGAGTGAAATAATTGGCTAAGATAATTGCAATTGCAAATCAAAAAGGTGGGGTCGGAAAAACAACAACGGCTGTAAACTTAAGCGCGTGCCTTGCGTATAAAGGTAAAAAGGTGTTAATTATTGATATTGATCCCCAGGGAAATACAACAAGCGGCCTAGGAATAGATAAGAAAAAAATTGATAGGTCTATTTATGATGTTCTAATTAATGATGAAGATATTGAAGCCACGTTATTGGATACACCTATCGAGAACCTTAAACTTTGCCCGTCGAATATCCAGCTTGCCGGTGCTGAGATAGAATTGGTTTCGGTAATTTCAAGGGAAACAAGAATAAGATCTGTTGTATCAGAAATAAGAGATAAATATGATTTTATAATAATTGATTGTCCTCCTTCACTTGGATTATTGACAATAAACTCATTAACTGCTGCAGATACGATTCTTGTCCCAATACAATGCGAATATTATGCACTTGAGGGATTAAGCCAATTAATGAACACTGTTAAATTGGTTCAGAAACATTTAAATCCGTCCCTTGATGTTGAAGGCGTAGTGCTTACTATGTTTGACGCAAGGACAAACCTTTCTATACAGGTTGTTGAAGAAGTAAAAAAATATTTTAGAAATAAAGTTTATAGAACTATTATACCTAGAAATGTAAGATTAAGTGAAGCTCCTAGTTATGGATTGCCAATAATACTATATGATCCAAAGTCAAAAGGTGCAGAGTGCTATCTTGAGCTTGCAGAAGAGGTAATTGAATATTCGGAGGAGGGGCAGTAAAATGGCTAAGAAAGCTCTTGGAAGGGGACTTAGCGCTCTAATAAACACAGAAGAAAGCAGAGAAGAAAATCTGACAGAATTAAAGATAAATGAAATTGAGCCAAATATAAATCAGCCAAGAAAAAATTTTGATGATGAAAAGCTTATTCAACTCGCTGAATCTATAAAACAACATGGAATTGTGCAGCCCATTGTTGTAAAAAAGGAAAAGGATACTTATAAAATTGTTGCAGGTGAAAGAAGATGGCGTGCTGCAAGAATTGCCGGATTAAAAACTGTACCTGTAATAATTAAGGATTTAACTGATAAGCAGCTGATGGAAATTGCACTGATTGAAAATCTTCAGAGAGAAGATTTGAATCCGATTGAAGAAGCTGAAGCCTACGAAAACTTGATAAAAGAATATAACATGACCCAGGAGGAAATTTCAAAAATTGTTGGAAAGAGCAGATCAGCAATCGCAAATTCTATCAGACTGTTGGGTCTTGTTGATGAGGTTAGAGATTTCCTTATAAACGGTGAAATAAGCAGTGGGCACGCAAGAGCTTTACTTGCAATAGAAAATGGAGAACTTCAGATAAAAGCTGCAAAGGAAGTAATTAAACGCGGCTTGAATGTAAGAGAGACAGAAAACCTGGTTAAAAGATATCTAAAAGAAAAGACCGGTAAGATTGAAAAAGTTAAAAGTGAAGAACTAATAGAAATAGAGGAAAGATTTAAAGATATTTTTGGAACTAAGGTAAAGATATCACCTAATAATAAAAAAGGGAAAATTATGATTGAGTACTATTCAAGTGACGAACTTGAAAGAATAATAGAATTAATCATGGGTATTGGAAAAAACAGGTAGCCCTTAAAATTGATTTTAAGGCCTGTTTAAAGAAGAGGTAATATAAAAACACGTTAAAGTCTAAAAACGAATTTTAGAAGCAATTAAAGGTAAATTTGATTTTTTGACAGGATTTTTACATAAAGCTTTGTTTTATAGAGATATTTATATATGTTGTATATGTTTTATCGAAAAAAAAATTAAATTTAGCTATGATATTGATTAGTAACTTATTTGGATAGTAATATAAATGTTTCACGTGAAACATTTTGAGTTGCGAATGGATTGTTTTAATTTGTGATTTGAAGGACAGCATAGAACAACATGTAAAAAAATAAGCTAAAATTACATCAGCATTAGCAGATAAGAAGGTGTGTATTTGCGGAATACTTTATGGCACCAAAACGATACCAAGACGATGCAAAGGACGGTATTAAGACGATATCAAAGTGGCATCAGTACACAGTATCAAGGTGTCAAACCTGAACTGTAAAGTCAAAGTTGTTAGTATTCAGCAAAGTATGAGAAACGCCTATGACAGATAAATGTATATATCTCTGCAGCTATAAAAAGCTTGTATTTTTGTGAACTGTTTTCTATGCACTTGTTTACACTGAATGAAATAGGTTTGATGTAAAAGATTGTTTAAGTTTTCTTGACAACAATACAAAATTTGATAGATAATTAATTTTGCTACATACTATAGATTACAGAGGGATTATATATGAAAGAATTTTTTGGGATTTCTTATGAATTATTAATAATTTTCGCTTTCAATTTTTTACTTATATTTATTTTACTTATTATGACATTAAGCAACAGAGCTAAAGTTAAAAAACTAAAAGCAAGATACGAGAAGTTTATGAGTGGATTAAGTGACAGAAATATTGAACAATTGATAGATGAGTATATGGACAGAGTAATTTATGTTAATGATAAAAATAAAGACATTGAGATGCAGATTAACAGAATTGAAAGGAATTTGATACACTGCATACAAAAGATTGGAGTAGTACGTTTTAATGCATTTGACGATGTAGGAAGCGATTTGAGCTTTTCAGTAGCTCTTCTTGACTGCAATGACAACGGTATTGTATTAAGTGGACTGTACGCAAGGGATAGTTCTGCTACTTATGCTAAACCGGTTGTGAACGGAAGTTCAACATATCCCTTGTCGGCGGAAGAAATTCAGGCTATTGATATTGCCAGAAAAACATACAGAGAGTATCCATATACAAAGAATAAATAGAGAGGTTAGATAAGGTCGGGAGAGATTGATGAGGTTGTTATTATGGAAAAAGATAAAAATGGGAAAGCTAAAGTATGGGTTTATGCAGTAATATTATTTACCAGTGCTTTTATTGTACTGCTAATTACTGCTTACAGCCAGATAAAATTTACAAGAAATATTGATAATCTTGAAACGCAGATAAGTACAAAAGAAAATGAGAAAAACATGTTTCAGTTAAATCTGAATTCTGCTCTCAAGGAAAATGAAAAACTGCTCAATGAGAATAAAAAACTTGAGGAGCAGCTAAAAAAGGAGAAAGAAGTTGTCGAAGAACAGGAGAGGAAGATACTAGAAATTAAAAACAGTGAAAATGAAATTATAAATTCATACGAGAAATTGATATCTGCACAAAATGAATATGAGAACGAAAATTTTGTAAATTGTGCGTTTATACTTTTATATGACGTGAAGCCTGAACATCTTAAGGATGACGGGCTGAAAAAATATAATGAGCTGATTGAGAAATCATTATACAAAGCAGCTCATAATCTATATAAGGAAGGATTAAATCTATATAAAGATAAGCAATATGACGAGGCTATAGAAAAGTTTAAAAAGTCCCTCGAATTATCAGAAAATGAGTATTTCTCAGATGATTGCCTCTATTTAATTGCATATGCAAGATATTATCAGGGCAATAAACAGGAGGCTCTATCGTACTATAGGGATTTATTGAATAAATATCCTGGTAGTAGTTATGCGAAGAACTCTGAGATGATTATAAAAAAATTTGAGAATTAATACGGAGGAGATTGGTTATGCTTGATTTAAAAACTATTAGAAATAATCCGGAAATATTGAAAAAGGCCTTCGAAAAGAGCAAGGATACTTCTCTCAACGTTGATGCTTTTTTAGCTCTTGATGAAAAGAGAAGAGAATTGCTTGTAGAAGTTGAGCAGATGAAGAATAAGCAAAATACTGCTTCAAAACTTATACCTCAGTATAAAAAAGAGGGTAAGGATGTATCAAGCCTCATGGAGGAAATGAAAGATCTTTCAAATAGAATTAAACAACTTGACCAGGAAGTAAGAGATGTAGAGGAAAAAATACAGCAGTTTATGCTGATTGTACCGAATGTACCAAATGAAAGGGTTCCTCAGGGAGTAAGTGATGCTGACAATAAAGAAATGAGAAAATGGGGCGAGCCACGCAAATTTGATTTTGAGCCTAAAGCCCATTGGGAAATTGGTGAGGCCTTGGATATACTTGATGCCGGCACGGCAGCAAAGGTAACGGGAACAAGATTTACATTTTATAAAGGAGTCGGAGCAAGACTTGAAAGGGCACTTGTCAATTTCATGCTTGACCTCCATGTTGAGAAACATGGCTATACCGAAGTATTTCCACCCTATATGGTACATAGAAACAGCATGATGGGTACAGGCCAGCTTCCGAAATTTGAAGAAGATGCATTTAAGGTTGTAAACACAGAGTATTTCCTTATTCCCACTGCAGAAGTTCCTGTAACAAATATGTATCGCGAACAAATTTTAGATGTATCACAGCTTCCCATTTATCATGTTGCATATTCAGCCTGTTTCAGAGCAGAAGCAGGTTCAGCCGGAAGAGATACAAGAGGCCTTATAAGACAGCATCAGTTCAATAAAGTGGAACTTGTTAAATTTACTACACCGGAAACGTCATATGATGAACTTGAAAAATTAACAAATGACGCTGAAGAAGTACTACAGATCCTTGGGTTGCCATATAGAGTTGTTATGTTATGTGTAGGTGACCTGGGCTTTTCATCTGCAATGACATACGATATTGAGGTATGGATGCCCAGTTACGGCAGATATGTTGAAATATCATCTTGTAGTAATTTTGAAGCATTTCAGGCAAGAAGAGCCGGAATACGTTTTAGAAGAGGCCCCAAGGAAAAACCAGAATATGTTCATACCCTTAATGGATCCGGAATAGCTGTAGGACGAACTACGGCCGCAATACTGGAGAACTATCAGCAGCCTGATGGAAGTGTTATTGTTCCTGAACCATTAAGGAAGTATATGGGAGGAATTGAGGTAATTAAATAGGGAAATAAGTAATACATCAAATGGCGGAGATTGTTTTTGAACCATGGAAATGAACGGATGACAGATTCTTTCTCCATTCTATTCCATTTAACCAGTTGTCAATATACGTTGGCATTAATTGCTTGCTCAATATACATAATTTCTATTGACAAATGGGTTTGATGCATGGTATATTAATTCATGTGACTTTGAGATGGAGAGATGGTCGAGTTGGTTTAAGGCACCGGTCTTGAAAACCGGCGTAGGTGTAAGCCTACCGTGAGTTCGAATCTCACTCTCTCCGCCACTTTACTTGGAGAAGTACCCAAGCAGGCCGAAGGGGACGGTTTGCTAAACCGTTAGGGGTCGCAAGGCTCGCCCGGGTTCGAATCCCGGCTTCTCCGCCAATATTTAACAAAAAATTCTGATGAAATCAGGATTTTTTGTTTTAGGGAACAAAACCGGACAATATTTAAGTGATATTTCATATATTGTTCGGTTTCTTTATTACTTGAACCTCTTTATTGTCAAATAAATTATGGACCTTACACATCTTTTTAATATCTTTGATTTATTCACTACTTTTGCAGCGTATGGCCCAACTTTATAATAAAACTTTATAAATAGTCTGCCATCTACTCTTTTGGCTAAAACCTCATCACGCCATTTTCTCAATATATCAATTTCCCGGGCCCAGGGAGTTCCGAAGGCCGCGGTTGCTACGAAACAGCTTGAGTCGCCGGAATTGATCCCGGAATTGTTCTGAGTAGTTGTGTTTGTATTAGTTGTTGGGCTTTGTGAGTATTGGTTCTCATGATAAGCCTTTTCTTTATTAATGGTATTGTTAACGATTTTTCTTATTTCATCAAGATATTTTGGATTCAGATTATAAAGCAAGGGATATTGTGACTTAATTCTGTCCAGCGACGACAAAACATCCTCACAACTTTGTTTTTCAAGTTCTTCAAGATAATTATTGAAATATTTGTCTCTTTCATATTGAGTAATATTGTCACTCAGCCATAAAGCAATCAACCTTTTAAAACAGCCTAGAATATAATAATCATCCTTTAGTTGTGTCCACTGATTGTCAACTTCCATGTTGTCACTGGCTAATTTATATATTTCATCATAAACTTCTTTCTGAAACTCGTATAGAGGTCTATAGCTGCTTTTTAAAATATCAATTGATTTTACTACTTCGGTAAAGGCATGCTCGATATAACTGACTATAGCTTTTAAGTTTTCATCAGTATTCTTCTTTAATTCTTCTTCATCCATCTGATTGCCAAATAAGTAATAATAAATCGGACCTTTCAGTGGTGGGACAATTCTATCATCATCATATAATTTGCAGTACAGCTTATATGTCTCTGCAAGTTTCATGGAAGATTTATATAGTTTTTTAATATCATCATTGTCAGGGTCAATTTCTGAAGCTTTTTTTGCAATTCTTGCAGCAAATTCATATACTTTAATCTCAAATAACTCATATGCCAATTTACCTAATTTCCAGGCAACAAACTGTTCTGCTTCCTTATCTTCAGGGATAATTTTTTCTATTTCATTAAGAGTCTTTTCACATCCTTCCTTGTTATTTTCGCATAAGTAAACTTTGATCATTTCGAAGAGATAAATAAAGTTCTGAAAGTTAGTAGATCCGCTATATTCTATTGCTTTCCTCAAAATTTCCAACGCTCTGTCGTATTTTTCAGCTTCAATGTATAAATCAGAAAGCTCCAAAATTATATCAGTATTTATTGGGTCGATTGTATGTGCTCTTATCAAAAATACTTCTGCCTTTTCGTGCTTTTGCAATTTCTTATATGTAATACCAAGATTATATAGATAGGCAGCATTGTTTTCATTCTCTTTTACAAGTGTTTCAAATTGCTCCAGAGCAGCGTCGAACTGCTCATCATAAAGTAAGGACAGTCCTAAGAGATTTCGCACAAATGATAATGAAGGCGCATTTATCAGTATTTTTTTGAATTCTTTTATGGCTTTTTTATAGTCTCCGTCGTCCATTGCCTGTCTTCCGACGGTGAGTAGAATATTTATTTCATTTTCATATTGGCTGATTTCATCATATTTGCGCCTACTGTCGGGATCGCCAAGTATTTCGTATGCTTCTCTGATTCTTTTAAATTCCTCAGGATATTTTTCAGGAGGATATTTTTTCAACATCCTTGCATACGCTTTTCTTATCTCTTTTTCATCAGATGTTTTTGATATTTCAAGAATCTGGTAATAGTTTTTCATATATATACCTCATTATCAGTTTATAATTCTTTTTACAACAGAATTGTTAAAAATGCTTTCCGGATACTCATCAGAAAGTACTTTTAAAATTTCAACTGCTTCTGCCGTATGGCCTGACCGGTACAAAAGAAGTCCGCAATTATACAAAGAATCATCGTAATAGTTTCTTTCCCTGTATTTTAGTATATATTCCTTGTAAAGCTTTATAGAGTTTTCAATATCATCAGATTTTTCATAGCAGCGGGCAGCAAAATACATTGACTCTGCAACGAGGTGGTCCTCAATACCATATTCTGAAATTGATTTAAACCTTTCCAATGCATTTGAGTAATCTCCCGCGTAATACAAATGCATTGCTTGCTCAAACATTGATTGTTCATTTTTGACCGGAAGAGTTATGCCTGAATCTTCTTTTACATTAGGAGCTTCCGGTTCTTTTATCTTCTTCTCCATATTGGATTTCTCATCTTGCAAAATTTTAAGTTGTTCATTTAATATTTCATATTCTTCTGTCTTTTTCTTTTCGCTATTTTTCAGGTTGGCAATTTCCTCAATATAATGCTTCTCTTTATTAATCAGATTCATATATTCGTCTTTATAGACCTTATTTCTAAAATTGCCGTAATAATATCCCCCGAAAATCAGTAAAGCTGATATTATAATTGCCGCTGCATATCTATATATAAAAGTAATACTGTTCCTGGCATAGTGCCATTCAGGAGTTTGACTTTGTATACATAGCAGATAGTCATTAAGCTTCATATTTCCCCTATCTCTGTATCTCGCTTTTTGCCAGTAATCAAAAGCTTTTTTAGTATCTTGCAAATAATAATGGCATAGTCCCAGGATAATATAAGGTTCTATCAAGTCAGGAAATCCCTTTGATATATTCTCAAATATACTGATAGCTTCATCTATTTTTTCTTCATTTATTTTTTCAAGGCCATTGTTATATTGAATAACAAGATTATTAAACTTGTTACTCTGAAGAAATTCCAGATATAACCTTGACCTGTTATCGCTCTTGTTTATTTCAGAACTTCTCTTCCAATAGAGGAAGGCGGAGTTGAAATCACATAGAAAATAACAGCATAGGCCCAGGACATTTAGCGAATCGCTGTCATTTGGGTTCAAATATACACTTTTTTCTAATTCATTAACTGCATTTGTAATATTATTTACCTCAATAAGAGAAAGAGCATTATTGTAAAAGATTTTTGCTTGTGTATTTATTTTATCCATCTGGAAAAATTCCTTTTTCTTTATATTTATATAATATATTAATTTATATATATTAAATCCGGCTGCAAGCTATTACAGTTCAAACAATAGATCTGTCAGCTCAGTGTCATATTTTTCTATTAATTCTTCATCGCCTTCAGTAATAGCCATTTTTAATTTGTTGAGCAGGTTTTCTACCTTAACCTTTTCAGCTTGCGGCAAAGCCGGTATTTTCTTTTCGGCTACTTCGATTATAATCTTACACCTTTGTGAAAAGATTGAATCCTTCCAGGCTTTATCCAAATCTGCTTTTGCATCTTCTATTTCTTCAAGACTCATGCTTTTTAAGTTGAATATCTTAGTTATCTTTTTACCGGTACTTAATATAGTTGCATCAACTTGTAAAATACTATTAATATCGTATGAAAAAGCTACTTCAATACTTTGTTCTCCTGCAGGTGCCGGTGGTATTCCCTCCAGTTCGAACTCACCAATTTTTGTATTGAGACTCGTCAAAGTCTCTTCGCCTTCAAAGACTTCAATTTTTACAATTTCCTGATAATCATGAACAGTTTGATAAATATTTTTTTTCGTAACCGGTATTGTAGAATCAATGGGTATCAGTATATCAAATACCCCTGGAACAAATCCGCCGCCCATATATACTACAGTAGATATACCTAATGAATGCGAGCATGTTGTTGTGGTAAGTATCTCATTTTCGCTGTCAAATAAGCCGTACTTGATTCCTGCCTGTACTGCCGCACCAAGTGCAACGACTTCATCTGGATTGATGTCATGTTTTAGCTTGCTGCCAAATCTATTTCGAAGAAGCTTTTTTACACAGGGCACTCGTGTTGAACCACCTACGGCAAGCACGACATCAATGTCTTCGTCTGTGAGTCCGCTTGCTTTCAATGCTTCGTTTATAATATCATCAGTTGATTCCACAAGGTCAGCTATCATCATCTCAAACTGTTTCCTTGTTATGGACATGTCTATACCTATAGGTGATCCATCGAAGTTCATGACTGAAGGAATAAATGGTATGATTATATCTGTATACTCGGAATGGCTTAACTCTATTTTTGCATTTTCAGCAGCTTCCTTTACTGCCTGAACGGCAAAGGCATTTTTCCTAAGGTCAATTTCATGTTTACGGTAAAACTCATCGAATATGTAATTCATCAGACGCTCGTCAAAATCTTTTCCTCCCAGCCTGTTATTACCCCTGCTGGCTCTCACTTCCAGCACTCCTTCAAACATTTCAAGAATGGAAACATCAAAGGTACCGCCTCCAAGATCATATACCAGCACTTTTTCTTCCTTACCTATATTTTCGAGCCCATATGCAAGTGCAGCGGCAGTAGGTTCATTTATGAGCCTTTCTACCTTCAGACCTGCAATCTCAGCAGCATCTTTTGTCGCTTGCCTCTGAAGATTATCGAACTTAGCAGGTACAGTTATCACTGCTTCTACGACTTCCTCACCAAGGAATTCCTCTGCACACTCTTTGAGGTATTTCAATATTATTGCAGATATTTGTTGGGGAAGGAACTCTTTTTCACCAAGAAAGATTTTTTCGCTTGTGCCCATTAGTCTTTTTACTTCTTTAACTTGTCTGCCAGCCATTTGCCTTTTTGCTTTTTTACCGACAATTATTTCATTCTCCTTGTTAAAAGCTACTACAGAAGGTGTAATACGGTCACCGTCTTTATTTATTATGATTTCAGGTTTGCCGTTTTTTAAGTATGCGATTTCAGATGTTGTAGTTCCTAAATCAATACCTATAATTTTACCCATTATTGCATTTCCCCCTAAATCAATTATTCAACTGCAACAACCGCTGCAGGTCTGATTACTTCTCCATTAAAGAAATAGCCCTTTTTACGTACTTCAATAATTTCATATTTTCTTCTTGAAGTATCTTTTACAGTATCAACACATGTATGATATTCCTCATCAAAAATTTCACCCAATGCGGGTATCTCAAAAATACCCACTTCGTTAATACTCTTTTGAATATTTTTTAATAAACCTTTTATACTGTTAATCCAATGCTCATTACCTGAACTGACAGCAAAATTATACATATCATCCATTTGGTCCAGCATATATAATATGCAATTGATAATTCTCTTTAATAACTGGCTTTGTTTGGTTCTCTCAACTCTAAGGCTTCTCAGTTCCTCCAACAAACGCTCATTTTCATTTTTTACATTTTCAATAATTGATTGGATTTGCATGACATTTTTTTTACTGGCTTTCTCAATTCCTTTCAAACTTGCTGCAACTTCACTTATGGGTTCATATATACTACTGATATTTGTATCTGAATTATTAAAATACTTTTTTGTATATAAAGCCATTTCCTTCTTAAAATCTATATTGTCCATGTTATGCACCTCGAGTATATCAGAAAAATTCAGAAGGTTTTCTCGCAAATTGTAAAAGATATCCTTTCAGGACCGGTCTTGATACTTAAGTCTTAAATGTGTACTTAAAACTCCTTGTTGAAATATTATATTAAGTACTCCAATCATATAGCCTCCAATTATTAAGATTTTTCTGTTATTGTTATTAATAAAAAATATTCATTCAGCATCAGATTCATGATTTAATAATTTACATTTTACTTTTTATTTAGCTTGAAATAACAATTCTTACATATCTGACAATTTAGTGTTTTAATAAGAGAACCTTTTACAATAAGAAAGTTCTATATGGTTTATTTTAAGATATGTTTATTGTTAAAGGTGTTACCGGAAATACCGGCATAAATAAAAAATGATGTGATATAATTATTCCATGAAGTAACGAAAACGATAAATGAATAATTTATATCATATAAGCGGATAACTAAGTAATAGATTTTTATTATGGAAAAAAGGAGTGTAGTAATATGAAAGCACATGTGGATCAGGGCCTATGTATAGGTTGTGGGCTATGCGAATCTCTTTGTCCTGAAGTTTTTAGTATGGGAGATGACGGGCTTGCCAAGGCCATTGAAGACGATGTACCTGAGTCCGCGGAGGACTGTGCAAAGGATGCTGAATCTCAATGTCCGACTGAAGCAATAAAGATAGATGAATAGCTATAGACGTAAATCTATAGGCAAATATCAGCAAGACAATGATATTTTGAATAAATAACTGTAGTCTTGATAATGTACTTAAATAATCACAAACTGATAAAACTGCTATTTGCAATTTAAACATTAAAAAACATGGTGAAACTATTATTGTTGTCTCCATGTTTTTTATTTTTATATTAAGATTATTAAGATAAATAAAAAGAGCTCATGATAATCTACGCTACAGCCAGTACAAATCTCTACGTACCTGCAAACAATCTCCCGACTGCCTGCAAGCATTACAAAACCTGCACCAACCTTTGCTCGACTATCAAGAGTACCTTAGAAACCTGATGCAATCTTTCGACTGCAACAGACCTCCAGTAGGTCAACAAACCTGCCATGGAACTGCCAAAACTATTATGGCAGGCAATAACAGATAAAGTATCATACCTTCGAAACCCTTGATAATCTTAGCTCGAATTTTATACATCACTTTTGACCATACTGCAATGCAATAATTACTTGAAGATCCCACCAGAGGCAAATCAAGCAAAAGCACTACAATATAGCCATACGCGACATATAAAACTCTTCTCGCCGGGTAATACCAAGCCTTAGCGTCATTGACGGGACCTGATATTAACCTTTGACCGAATATTACAAAGCCAAACCAACCCTGCAATACTCTTGGCTCGACTATCATGAACCCTTACGTAATATATTTTGTCCTTTATCTAAAAATATATCCAGGAAAAGTTTAGTATCACTTTTTTATATCTACAGTGAGGGAGTTATAAATAAGAACAGATGCCTCACCGCGAGTCAGTTCTTTATACCTGTCAAGGTCCAGTCCCTTTGATATGGACAGTTCTTTACTTTTTTTCAGAACATTATCAGGCCAACTTCCGGTTAATGTTTTATTGTAGCCAAGCGCACGAATCAAGATGGCGTTTGCCTCTGCAAAGTTTACTGTAGCATCGGGCCTTACAGTGTTATCAGGATAACCGTTTATAAGCTCATGTTTTAATGCAACTTTTAATGTGTTGTAAGCCCAGTGATTCTTTTTTATATCTTTAAAAGGTAAATTAATATTCTCAACGTTAGTAGTGTTTTCAAAACCCATCGTTCTATTTACAAGAGCAACAAATTCACAACGTGTTATTTTATCGTTAAGCTTGAGATTACCTTTTTCATCTCCTTTCAGAATTCCAAGGCTTACAAGGGAAGAAGAACAGGTTTGAATAAGTTCCTGTGATACTTTCTGTGTTGCTGCATCTGCTCTTGTATATGTACTAATCAAAGAAAATGAAATCACAAGGCATAAAATTGCAATCAATTTTAAAAAATGCGTTTTTTTCATTAGTAAACACTCCCATAATTCTTTTCTGTAATTAACTATTTTATTTTTCCTATATTAATATTATACCTCTAAACATACAGTTGTCATGTTAAGAAAAGATTACAGGTGATGACTGACATATTGCAGTTTCCGGAAATAAGTCACTTGCGTCCGCAAGCAGAAGGGCCAATGATTGTGTATAATTCATGTGCTTTATACTAATGATAATTCTGTATAACTTCGCTAGGAAGATTTAATAGCTGGGTTATAAAATATTTTATTAAACTATTTTATTAAGCTATTTAATAAATAAGTTAACAAGGAGGTTTTCAAATGGCCAGGACAGTTGTAGCAATTTTCAGAGACAGAAACAACGCGGAGAGTGCAGCAAGACAAATCAAAGAACAGGGTTTAAGAACGGAAGATATATCAATAGTTGCCAGACAGGAAGGTGAAGGTGATAAAGGGACATCAGCCACAATGAAGGCTGGAGGACCTGTAAATGACAACATATCCGATGGAGTCGTTTCAGGCGGCATTCTCGGCGGACTTGCAGGGCTTTTAATTGGCGCAGGAAGTATGGTAGTGCCAGGATTAGGCATAATAGCGGCAGCAGGACCTATTACCGGCCTTCTGTCAGGAGCTGCGACAGGAGGAATAGTTGGAGGATTGGTAGACCTTGGAATACCTGAAAAAAGAGGGCAGGCATATGAGCATGACATTAAAGCAGGAAAGATTTTGTTCAGCATGAAGGCAGATGATGATAAAATAGACAGCATAGCCTCAATACTCAGGAATAACGGAGCAGAAAGTGTAGACACTTATTAGAAGCTTTAGATACACAGAGACTTACTGGAAACTAATTAAGCATGATGAAGTTAAAGTGTATGCTCATGAGTATTCTTATCAACTGAAACAAATTGAATGATCAAAAGATTGAATGCTCAAACGTGTTTATCAATTAAAATAATTAAAGCCCGGCTTTTCCGGGCTTTAATCAAGCTTACTGATTGTCAGTGTCATTGCTGTCATTATCATCTGCAGGCTGGTCATCTATGCCGTTACCTGAATTAATTTCTTCAACAGGTTGGATATCTGAGTTATTATCAGTAGCCGGGCTTTCCTCACTGCCACCGTCCGTAACAGTATTATTACCATTTTGCTCAGTGACCGGCGGATTTTCAGGAACCGGTACAGGTTTGGTTCCTTTAATTATTATTTCTTCAAGAGGATTATAGACACTGGTACTTATTTTTGTTCTGCTTATTTCCTTTCCATCCTGCTTTATAACCTTATAAGTATTAATTACGTATCCGTTTTTCCCACTTTGCTCTATTCTGGTTGTACCTACAGGCAAGTTAGGATCTTCGATAATTCTTTGAGTATGTTTTGTAACTTTTTGCTCTTCTGTAACAAGTTCAATTTTTCTTCCGGGTGTTTCATTTGTGCCAATAATTGTAAAAATCAAATTGTTGTTTTCATCAACTTTTGCCTGAATCTTTATAGGCCATCTTGAAGAGTTTTTGAACTTAAAATCAACTGACCCGTAAGAGACTGTTGCATCCAGCCCAAGAGGTACATATCCAACAGTAAGAGAATGATTTCTGCGCTGGACTATTTCCAGGTTCGAGCGGAGTACGGCATTATACAGAGTTGATGATACCTGGCAGATACCTCCGCCTACATCCTCTATAATTTTTCCTGCAGAATATGCGTTTGCAGTTTTATATCCTCTGTCCGTAGTCCTTTTTCCAACTGTGTCGTTAAAAGAGAAAATCTCTCCTGGAGCAAGAATCTTACCGTTAATGGTAGAAGAAGCCAGTTTTATGTTATTTCCCCTGTTCATGTTATTCTCGCCGGAAGTGGAAAAATGAGTGCTGGCTGTTGCGAGAACATCCCTGAAAATAAGCTTTTGCGCTTTTTCAAGAGTTATTTCAGGTGTCACGAAAGTGACAGGAAGCACTTTTTCAGTATTTTCTGACTTATTAAGTTCGCTAACTATTGATGTAAGCTCCGTCTTGTCAATCTTTCTGCCCATTACATGAGGTATCATTACCACCTTGTTGTTTTCAACGGTAGCTGAAGCATCTACAGCATCACGGCTTATTTGTTTATAGATGTCATCTACATCTATGTTTGCAGGCTTTGTTATTATTTCAGGTATTTCTATTGTTCCGCCTTTGAATAATTTTATGAACTCTTCCACCTGTGATATAACGGCTTGCTTATCTATACTTTTGCCTTGATGTCCTGAACGAAGGACAACTCTGTTTTCTTCTATCAGAAGTTCAGCTTCCTTTACAGGTACAAACGTTTTGTCGTACAATGACTGGACGATTGATTCAAGTTTCTCTTTATTATACGAAGGTACTATTTCGATAGTTCTACCGTTTTTGCCAACGTCATATATTTCCTTCAACCTTTGAAATATGTTTCCGACCCTTCCGATACTGAATGCTTTATCAACAGTTTCCGGCACATTATAGGAAACCCCGATATCTGAAAATGTAAACGTATCTGACAAATCTCCTGTTTTTAGAACTACTTCAATATTTTCTGTCTTTCCGATATATTCTTTTTCTAACAGCTCTTTAAGGGCACTTTCTGTAAGACCGCCGGCTGAAATATTATTTACGTATACCCCATTATATACACTGTCGTTTTTCAGGACGGCATAAACAAACTGTGTTCCAATAGCCAGCATTAAAAGAATAAATACAAAAAGAGATATAATAATTACAATATTTTTATTTTTTTTCCCCACTTGAGGTTGAGCTGCTCCAGATTTTGCTACTTCACCATTCATACAAAACACTCCACATTTGTCTAAAATTTGCTGTAATATGAGAGGCTGCGAATAAAATACATCCCCCTGTAAAATACTACGATAATCAGTTAAAAATAACAAATTAATGCAGTATTTAATTGTAAAAAATTTACATTATTTACTTAAATTATACCACATTTATATAAAAATAAACTCTAACATATTATTGACGGGAATAATCAATTTTTGTTCCCCATCACTTTTAAAATATAATAATATTATCACAAGATTATTCTAAAAACGCAATATTTTAATCAAAGATAATATTAGTTTTATTTTACAGTACGGCAAAACACATATGGACAGAGTTTATAAAGAAGTTTATGATTTATTTATTATAGATAAGGAGGAAGCTTTAAATGAATCATTTTAATGAAAAAGAATTTGAAGATATATGCAGCATTTTCCATACCAATCCAAGAGTAGAGGAAAAAACAATATATGTTGGCAGCAGCTTTTTTAATAAGATGGAAACGGCGGTTCAAAATGATAGACGGGGTGAGGTAGTTTTCTGCGTGATAAGGCCAAACGGTAAGATTATTACCGTTAGAAGCAGCGACTACCCTTCAGGCATATACAGGATACCTACGGGGGGAATAGGATATAATGAAGATATAGCAGCAGCTGTTTATAGGGAAACAAAAGAGGAGCTGGGACTTGACGTTGAGGTTTTGAATTTTGCAGGTGTAATCAAAATAAGACTTGAATACGACAGGGAACATGTGATGTTTTACTCCTATTTATTTATTCTTAAGGAAACCGGCGGTAATATACTGGTTGATGCAAGTGACGATGAGGTAAGTGAAGTAATGGAAGTGGACATGGATGGCCTTGAAAAGGTTTCTGATTCTCTTGCAGAGATTCCCGGTAAGTGGAATGACTGGGGAAAATTCAGGCATGTAACTACAAACGCTGTGTATAAATACCTTAAGGAAAATGAAGTAATGGCATAATAAATAACAAGTCAATTCGCCCGTGTCAAAGGATACTTCCTTTGACATGGGGAGTGCAGAGGAAATTTTACTGTTCTCCACAATGCTATCTAATTACCTTCGCAACAGGTTAGTTTATAGATATGGTAAATAATTATAAAATAGAATATTATTTTTTTTTATACATAAATATGTATATAATAGGTAATTTTTGCTTATACTTAATTATAAATTAGTCTGTCCTTCTGCATAATAGATGGGGAATTATTCTGTTTCAAAATGCGGGAGTACAGGATAAATTAAGGTTAAGGGGTAAATGTCATGTATCCAGATCCTCAAAAAAGTTACCAATTGAAGACAAAGAGAAACCGGTTTGTTCACGAGATGCTAAAGTTGATTCCGATCAGAGGATATGTAAACACAGTTATTGAACAGCAACAGGATGAAATAAAGGAACTATTGGATAGTATAAGAAATGCAAGAGATGAATGGGTGAGGGCAAACAATAACTTCGAATATGCAGATGAGCAGGGACTTATTGATTACTACATATATGTCATAAAAGCCTGCGAGACTAAATATGAACACTACTTAAAAAAAGCAAAAGAAAAAGGCCTAAAGGTTGACACCATTGGAAACGGAATAGCCGCAGCAAATGACAACTGATAAAAGAGTACTGCATAATTACTTATATCAGCAACTTAAAATAGGTATAGCCTCGGATAGGGGCTATATTTATTTTCATTTCACTTATTTTTCATTCCTTATTTACCTTATTTATTGTGAATTAAACAGATATTTCTTTCTTGTAGTTCATTGGGAAAATAATATATAATTTAACTGTAATATTCTAATATGCCAGTATTTTGGCGGTCAGCATAATTTGCAGAACCTGTCATTTCATTATCTTAGCAAAAGGAACAAGCAAAAATACGGCAACAATTATGTTATATAAAATCTAATATAAACCTCAAGCTCTCTATAATAACATTCAAACTACCTAAAAAAAGATTATTTCCCTGAAAATGCTGTTTCCAAATAGCTGGTACACCATAAGAACGGCACCGCTTAACATAGCGTGCAGATATGGTAAGATATGTGGCTTATAAAAAATACTGTAAGAAGGAGAGGTTAAGATGAAAGTAAAAAAAGTGATACGCTTCCTGATAATAGTTGCTGTATTGCTGAGCATGGCTGCTCCTGTAATGGCAGCAAGTCCTGAGTACTTTACAGACATTCCGGATAACTGGTCAAAAACAGCAATTATTGAAGCTGTCTCAAATGGCTTGCTTAATGGCTCAAACGGCAAAATTATGCCTGATGCAAACTTGAGGCGCTGCGAAATGGCAGCAATTATTAACCGTGCATTCGGTGCGACACAAAAAGGAGACATCTCTAAATTTATTGACATCAAAAGTGACAAATGGTATGCCGAGGATATGGCAAAGGTAGTAAAGATGGGTACTTTCAACGGAAGCGGCAATCAAATGCGCCCTGAGGATTTTATAACCCGCCAGGAAGCATTTGCGGTACTTGCACGGGCATTTAAGCTTAAAACAACCAATTATTCATTTTTAGATAAATTCAACGATAAAAACAAAATAAGTGAATGGGCAAAGCCGGAGGTTGCAGCAGTAGTAGAGGCCGGGTATGTAAAAGGAAGCAACGGCAATTTGAACCCAACGGAAAGAATAACCCGTGCAGAGTTTGCCCAGGTAATGTACAACATGGTAAAGACATATATAAATGCAGCAGGTACATATACAGCCGTTAACGAAGGTAATGTAATGATCAATGTACCCGGTGTCACATTGAAAGGGGTTACTGTTAAAGGTGATCTGATAATTGGTGACGGTGTAGGCAAAGGAAATGTTACCCTTGATAACGTCAAAGTTGAAGGCCGTGTAGTGGTACGTGGCGGAGGCAACAATTCCGTTCATGTTATAAACGGCTCTGAGATAGATGGTGTGGTAATCGTTGACAATGTTAATAACGAAGTGCGTATTGTAACAGACAGCGGTACTACAATTAAAAAGATAGAAGCGGGTTCTGAGACGATACTTGAAGGAAACTTCGGTGAAGTAAGAGTAATAGGAAGTACTTCCGGCAGTACCGGCGGCAATACAGGCATTGAGATCAGGGGAAATGTCAGGAATCTATATGTTGAGTCGAATACCAGAATATCATTAACCAGTGGAACTGTTTCCAGTGTGACAGTTGGAGAACAAGGAGCAGGTTCAGAGATAATTGTGTCTGGAGCAAAAGTAACCCAACTGGAAGCTTTGAGCAGGGCAAAAGTGACTGTAAAGTCAGGTACCATTGATAATGTGACGGTAGGAAAGGCTGCACAGGATACCGCTTTAGACGTTGCAAAAGGTGCAGAGGTAGGGAAAGTGACTGCCAATGCAAAGGCTGTCATAAGCGGAAGCGGTACTGTAACTAATGTTGAAGCTAATGCCGACGGTATTCGTGTAGATACAAAAGGAACAAAGCTTACAGTAAAGAAGGGAGTAAAAGGTGTAATTGCAGATGGCAAAGAGGTTGAGGGAGGAACTACTATAACTACAGGGGAAACTAAAGAAGAATCAGCCCCAATTTTCTTCCCCGGAGGCGGAGGTGGCTGGCCGGGAGGTGGCAACGATACGCCAGGAGGTAACGACGATACGCCAGATGACAAGAAAAGAACAATATCAGGTACTGTATCATTACCTGACGGCAAAGTTGCACCTACAGGAGGAATTAAGCTTAGAGTTTATGCACTAAATGATAATTTGACACCAGATGTTATATTGGATGATTTTTTCGTTAGTGTTAATTTGACAATACCTCAAGGGAAGAGATCGGCGGATTACTCATTGTCAGTTCCGGTGAATACTGAAAATAAAAGCTATATTATATGGTATATCATAGAAAATAATTTACAATACATACAAAGGGGATATTACAGCACAGAAGGAACAGTGCTGAATCAAAGCTCAGCCAGCCCTGTAGATATAACAAACGGAAATGTTAAAGATATTGACCTCGAATTTATACCTGGAAATATTATTTCCGGGAAGGTATCCCTACCTGACGGTGATGTTGCTCCTGCAGGAGGAATTCAGGTTGATATTTCAGCAAAAACGGACAATGGTACACCTTATGCCGTAATTGATGATTATTACTTTAGTATATTTGTTACAATACCTGAAGGACAAAACTCAGTGGATTATTCACTACCGGTTAAAGCAAATATTGCTGAATCTTGTTATATTGTAAGCTATGTTCTATTTTCAGAATATGGTTATGCACAAAGTGGATATTATTCTATAAATGGTACTACATCTAAAGAGAGCTTAGCAAGTCCTGTAGATGCAAGTAACGGAGATGTAGGAGGAATAGACCTTAAAATCTTACCTGCAAACATTATATCAGGAACTATATCACTGCCTGAAGGTGACATTGCACCGGAGGGAGGTATTAAAGTAAGTATATCTGCGCTAAATTATTATAGTGGCTTTTCTCAATTACCTATCTCCACTACTGTCACTATACCTGAGGGATAAAGCTCAGTAAATTATTCACTGGCAGTTCCGGTAGACGCCATAAGCGACATAAGCAACATATATATGATTAAATATTCTGTATATTCTGAACCATACAAAATAGACCAAGTATATTACAGTATAAATGGAATAACGCCACTGCGTGATCTGGCTACTCCTATTAATGTAAGTAATGGAGATGCAGAAGGAATTAGCATTGAGCTCTTGCCCACAAATATTATTTCCGGAACCATATCATTGCCTGACGGAGATACTGCACCGGCAGGGGGGATTAGAGTCAGCATTTATGCAGGAAACTACAGTACACAGGTAACTATACCTGAAGGAGGGAGTTCAGCAGGATATTCACTACCTGTTTCTTACAATGATGCCGGATCCGGTTATACTGTAAGCTATTACATTAGCCCGGAATATGGTTATGTTCAGATTGGTTATTATAGCACAGAAGGAATGGTACTGAACAGTGCGGATGGAACCATTGTTGATGTAAGTAGCGGGACTACAGAGGGAATTAACCTTGAGCTTATACCCGGAAATATTATATCTGGAAAATTATCATTGCCTTATAACTGTACAGCACCGGATGGTGGAATTCATGTTATTATTTATGCAGAAACAGATAGTGGTACACCTTATGATTATAGTGATGATTATATATTTGGTACTATTGTAACAATACCAAAAGGAAAGAATTCTATTTACTATTCATTGCCGGTTATTGGGAATAACGTCGGTTCAGGCTACATTATAAGATTTGATGTAATTAGTAACGGTCCCCATGGATATTACGGATATTACAGTGATACGGGAACATCGCTGAATAGGGACTCAGCTACTCTTGTAGATGTGAGTAGTGGCGGTGCAGAAGGAATTGACATCGAAGTTTTGCCTGAATTTATTTCCAGGAATGTTGGCATTTATATATCATTACCTGACGGTGACGTTGCACCGGAAGGAGGAATTAATGTTGTTATATATGCAATAAATGATAACGGTACACCTGATGACGACAGTGACGATTTAAGCTTCAATATCAGTGTGGAGATTCCTGAAGGCTGGGATGGAGAATATTGCGAATTATCCGTACCTGCCTATATCCTGAATTCCAAATATGTTTTCTATTATGAAACAGATTCAGGTAAAGATTATTTGCAGAAAGGTTATTATAGCATTGCAGGTACAACTGATGGCTATGACCTGGCAACTCCTGTGGATGTAAACACTTCATCCGGTCGGTATATAGCTCTTGACATATTGTATGGAACTGCTATTGTTGGTACCGTGTCATTGCCTGACGGTGATATTGCACCGGCAGGGGGGATTAGAGTCAGTATTTTAGCATTTAATATTACAGAAGGACTTATTCCCCTTTATCAAACTCATACAATTATACCTGAAGGGAAAAATTCAGCCAGGTATTACTTATCTGTGCCCACTATAAACGATGCAAATTTCAGTTATCGGGTATGCTACTTTGTAGGGACGGAATTCGGTTATGTAGAGCAAGGGTATTATAGTAACGATGGAACGACACCTTATATTAATTCATATACTCCTGTGTATGTAAGCAGTGGAAGCAAAAAAGAAATTAATTTTGAATTGCTGCCTGCGTATGTAATTTCCGGGACAATATCATTACCTGGCAATGACACAGCGATTCCTGGGGGAATTGGTGTTGTTGTTTCAGCAAGACATGATAACGGTACCCCTGATGATTATTTTGATGACCGATATTACTATACATTTGTAGAAATACCATACGGTAAAAATTCAATCAATTATTTACTGCCTATATATATAGATGATACCGATGTCAGCTACATTGTAGGATATGAAATAGTTAGAAATTATGATTATTATACACGATTTGGCTACTACAGTGATTCAGGAACAACATCAGACAGGGATTTAGCTACTCCTGTGGACGTAAGCAACGGAGACGTGGAAGGAATTGACTTTAAATTAATACCTTAAGATACGCAGGTAAGAAATACTTCCGGAATTGTATCACTGCCTGAAAGTGATGTTCCTGCGACAGGCGGGATTGAGGATTATTCCGGTATATTTAGTGAAGAAAGCATGCCGAAGGACAAAAGTTATAACTAATATCAAGATACCATCGAAAAATCCCAAAGGAATGCTCTAAAAGATACAAAATAATATTGGACGCAAGTAGTGGCACCTTATGCTTATATAGATAATACAATTTCATTTGAGTTTCAGGCCTGTGCGATTTTCATGTTGCACAGGCTGTTTTTTTATGATCATTTTAGTTATTATGGGCATATTGCGGTCAAAGGGCGTCTGGCTTTCATTGACTGTCTTATTGTCATGGCAGTTTAAGCAATATGCTTTAAAGCATCCCGGATTAATTGATACCTGTAAAGGCCGGACAACAAGTTGATTAAAAAGTTATTGAAATAGTAATAATTTTTTTGGACGCGCATATATACATTATATAGAAGATGGATAGGCAAGTACAACCTAAGCAGGCGCATCAAACAAATCAACCTTGCGCAAATGATTAGCATTCGGATTACAAGCGGAGCAGACTTATGGTGATTCCTTACGGGACAATATTTGCATATATTATAGGAATAATATTACTCTATTCATTGGGGAGATTGCTGTTGACGCCGTTGAAGTTTATTTTAAAATTGATATATAATGCGATTGTTGGAGGCGTAGTGATTCTTGTTATTAATCTTATAGGAAGATTAATAGGATTTTCTCTTGCTCTTAATGTTGTGTCTGCATTAATAGTAGGTACCCTTGGTGTTCCGGGCCTGGGACTTATTGTTGCTCTGAAATTCATGTTCAAGGCTTTTTGATAACTATTATTGTCCAAGGAACCGCTAATCCAGCAGGCATATCTTTTTCATAAGTGCATCTGTTTTTTTATAATCAAATCTGTCCGCTATATGCAAATCAATTCAATGTAGATAAATAAATTTACTGTAGATAAATCAATTCATTATAGGTAAATCAATTCCTTATTGGCAAATCAGCTTAATACCAGGTAAATCATTTAAATGTGTCATGCCAAAAATGGTCATTTTAATGCATATTTATGTAAAAGGCGTTATTTTAAATCATGTTCTTGATAAAAGGACTGTTTTTAATTGCATGTTTTTTTAATACATGTTTATGTTAAAAGCATGTTAATATTAATGTTAATACTAATGTGGATAATTCAACTGAATAGGTTATATGTAATGTGGATAATTTTTTTGAATATGTAAAGAGAATTTGGAAGAATAAAATGTATTTCAAATACAATTTATTTAAGAAAAATAAGTCAAAGCTGTGTCGGAATATTAACTGTTTGTCAGATTTTTAACAACTTTTAAATTTGAATATTGTCAACACATTTTGTATACAAAAAACATATTTCGTCTGTAATATCCCCTATTTTGTGGACTTTTAGGCAAATTGACTTGACAAAAAATAAACAAAGAAGTATACTTTAACTTGAATAAAAATAAGGTAAATACCCGATTTTTTATCCCAAAGGAGATATACATATGTCCAAAGAATGCTTAGGGGGTATGAGGCATTCTGAGGTTTTTCACCAGTATTTCCTTTGCAGTTAGATGATTGAAGTATCAATTATAGACTGTAGATACAGTCGGGAAATTTCCAACATTAACTTCCATGTTGCATCTTTCGGGAATGAATCCTGTAAGGCTGCGACAGAAGAGTTAATGATACTTTATATACTATAAGCTTATACAACAATATGCTACTTGCTAATTTTCTTGTTTTTAATTTTAAAAAAAGGGGCGAAAATTATGAGTAAGGTTATGAAGACAATGGATGGAAACACCGCTGCGGCTCACGTGGCTTATGCCTTTACGGATGTAGCGGCAATTTTTCCTATCACACCATCCTCTCCAATGGCAGAGCATGTCGATGAATGGGCTGCACATGGAAGAAAGAATATATTCGGTCAGGAAGTAAGAGTTGTTGAAATGCAGTCTGAAGGAGGAGCAGCAGGTGCTGTACACGGTGCTCTGACGACAGGAGCTTTAACTACAACTTTTACAGCATCCCAGGGACTGCTGCTTATGATACCTAATATGTATAAAATTGCCGGAGAACTTCTACCGGGCGTTTTCCATGTAAGCGCTCGTGCAGTTGCATCACATGCACTTTCAATTTTCGGCGATCACTCTGACGTTATGGCATGCCGTCAGACAGGATTTGCTTTGCTTGCTTCGTCAAATGTCCAGGAAGTAATGGATATCGGCGGAGTCGCACATCTTAGTGCAATAAAGGGAAGAGTTCCATTCTTGCATTTCTTTGACGGTTTCAGGACTTCCCACGAACTTCAGAAGATTGAAGTTTTAGAAAATGAAGATTTTGCAAAACTAGTTGATTTTGACGCAGTTAGAGAATTTAGAAAAAGATCACTTAATCCTGAGCGTCCGGCTTTGAGAGGAACAGCTCAGAACCCAGATATATTCTTCCAGGCAAGAGAATCTTCAAATAAGTTCTATGATGCAATACCAGAAGTAGTTGAATATTACATGAATGAAATCAGCAAATTAACTGGAAGAAATTATGGCCTGTTCAATTACTATGGAGCTCCCGATGCAGACAGAGTTATAATTGCAATGGGTTCAGTATGCGATACAATTGAAGAAACAATAGATTATATGATGGCCAGAGGCGAAAAAGTTGGTGTTGTTAAAGTTCACCTTTACAGGCCTTTCTCAATTAAACACTTCCTTGCTGCTGTACCTGCAACAGCAAAGAAGATTGCAGTACTTGACAGGACAAAGGAACCTGGTTCTATTGGAGAACCTTTATACCAGGATGTTTGCACAGCATATTATGATATGGCTGAAAAGCCAGTTATCGTTGGAGGACGTTATGGTCTTGGTTCAAAAGATACAACTCCTGCACAGATAATAGCTGTATTTGAAAACCTGAAGGCTGATGAACCGAAGAACCACTTCACTATAGGAATTGTTGACGATGTTACAAATACATCTCTTGAAGTGGGACCTGAAGTAGATACATCTGCAGAAGGTACTATAAGCTGCAAGTTCTGGGGCCTTGGCTCAGACGGAACTGTTGGTGCAAACAAGAACGCCATCAAAATCATCGGCGACCATACAGACATGTATGCACAGGCTTATTTCTCATATGACTCAAAGAAATCAGGTGGTATCACTGTTTCTCACCTGAGATTTGGTAAGAAGCCAATCAGATCTACTTATTTGATAAAGAAAGCTGACTTTGTTGCTTGTCACAATTCTTCCTATGTAGATAAATATGACATGCTGTCAGACCTTAAGGACAACGGAGTATTCTTACTGAACTGCGGATGGTCTGATAAAGAGCTGGAAGAACATCTTCCTGCAAGCATGAAAAGGACTATTGCTCAACGCAATATTAATTTGTATACAATTGACGCAGCAAATATTGCAAGGGAAATAGGCCTCGGTGGAAGAATAAACATGGTAATGCAGGCTGCATTCTTTAAACTTGCAAATATTATTCCTATTGAAGATGCAGTAAAATATATGAAGCAAGCAATTGTGGATACCTATGGCAGAAAAGGTGAAAAGGTTGTTAATATGAACTGCCTTGCTGTAGATAAGGGTATCGAATTAATTAAGAAGATAGAAATACCTGCTTCATGGGCAGATGCAGTTGATGAAGAGAAACCTGCTGCTGATGTACCTGAGTTTATTACAAAGATTCTTGAGCCTGTTAATAAGCAGGAAGGTGACAAACTTCCGGTAAGTGCTTTTGTTGGCATGGAAGACGGAACATTCCCGCTTGGAACTTCCAAATATGAAAAGAGAGGCATTGCATTTGAAGTACCTGAATGGCTGCCTGACAAATGTATACAGTGTAACCAGTGTTCATATGTATGCCCACATGCAGCAATAAGACCTTTCCTCCTCAATCAGGATGAAGTTCAGAATGCTCCTGAAGGATTCACATCCAAGAAGGCAATAGGTAAAGGTTTTGAGAACTATAACTTCAGAATGCAGGTATCTGTACTTGACTGTACAGGATGCGGCAACTGTGCTAA
>Ga0134099_1000900_pt1 | contig 31007 bp, 26 predicted proteins | sample 10_taG_2_FD_105482 | JGI IMG/M metagenome (GOLD analysis project Ga0134099, IMG submission 105482) | Switchgrass degrading microbial communities from high solid loading bioreactors in New Hampshire, USA - 10_41_5_180_A2 metaG | ecosystem: Engineered > Bioreactor > Semi-continuous > Anaerobic >...
CAGCCCGCCAGCCTGACGCTGCCCGGCTGCGATCTGGCGGTGTTGCCGCGCGTGTCGGCCGCGGAGCAGGAAATGGTGTGCGTTCCCAGGCCAAGGGTGGAGCCGGAGGGTGGGCTGCAGGTCACTTCCACAACGCCGTCGACCAGGTCTTCAGCGGTGGCGGTGAAGGCAACCACCGCGCCGTCCGGGCCGGTGGCCTCCACGGTCATATTCGCGGGCAGGTGCAGGACCGGCGGGGTGGTGTCGCAGCTGACCACCCGGGCGGTGACGTTCAGGGTGTCCGTTCGGGTCATCGCCCTGTCCTGCTGCATGGAGATACCCTCCGCCAGGTAGGTAACTGTCCCGTTCAGCGTCGTTCCGGGGGCGCCGGCAACGAAGGTGATGGTAGAGGTCACCGGGTCTGAGAGGGTGCTCTGCTGGGGGAGGGTGTGCCAGTTGTCGGGCAGGTGGATCAGCCCGCCGCCCGAAGCACTCAGCCCGGCGCCGCTAACGCTCTGGACGGAAACGGTGACCGTCGTGCCGGATTTGAAAATGTTGGGGTTCCCGTTGGTGGTGCGCACCAGAGCGTGCAGCACGTCCTTCTGCACCGTGGTGCCGGCGCACACCTCGCCCAGGTCCAGCGAGGGCGTGTCGACGACGGGTACCAGTGCGTCGCCATCGGTCAGCAGCTCATCGGCCCAGACCGCGGTGGCGACGGTCAGCGTCAGAAGCAGCGCGATGACAATGGAGAGGGAAAACTTGCTTCTCACGTTGCCAGCTCCTTTTGTACAGATGTGGAGAGAAAAGCAGGAAAAAGACAGGATCAGGCTGCTGAGATTTCTCGCGATCACCTCCTTAAACGGCATACCGGCAGTCGAACAGGCTGCCGGTGGTCAACAGGCGCGTGAAGATGGATGCGCGCGGTGATACGGTCATTTCCTAAAGCCCCCCCGATGATCGTGTAATGGTATTGTTATTGTCAGGTAATAATATTGATTACTGAACATAAGTGTACCGGATTTTCGACCTATTTGTTCATCAAGATTCTCATAAAATTACTAGAATTTCCTGCCCGGATGCGCTGCAGCAGGTTTGAACGGCCCTCCGCTCAGGCGGCCGGTGATGAAGGAGAGAGATGAACCAGTATCTGGTGGATGCACTCAGTAAAGACGAACAGGCCCGGCTGGCCGCGCTGGACAGCCCGGCGAAAATCCAGGCCTATCTGGACTCGCTGCCCTACCGGGCCGAGGAACTGGACCGCTCGCCGCTGCAGGTGTGGCGAGACGGGCAGTGTCACTGCCTGGACGGGGCGCTGTTTGCCGCGGCCGCGCTGCGCCGGCTGGGGTTTCCCGCCCGCGTGATCGATCTGGTCCCCGAGCCGGGAGCGGACGACGATCACGTACTGGCGCTTTACCAGGTGGACGGGCTGTACGGGGCGGTGGCCAAATCCAACTACCCCGGGCTGCGCTTCCGCGAGCCGGTGCACCGCACCCTGCGCGAGCTGGCCCTGACCTATTTCGAAGGGTATTTCAACCTGGAAAACCGCAAGACGCTGCGCGCTTACACCCGGCCGCTCGACCTGGCGCGCTTTGACCGGTACGCATGGGAGACCGGCCAGGAGGGCGTGCGTCGTGTGGTGGCGCGGCTGTACGCGCTCAAACCCATTCCGCTGATCCCGCCGGAGGCCGCCGCGCGGCTGACCCCGCTGGACGAGCGCTCGCTGCGGGCCAATCTGGTAGGAGTCGACCTGGCCGAATCCTTCGGCAGCCGGCCCGACACCGGCCAATAGCCCCGGCCAGACGCAGGTGAAGCGGGCGCGCCCGAACCATGCCGGCGCGTCTTTAACCTCCCGCTGAATAACCGGCTTACGGGTAGGCCGGCGGCTGGGTCGGACCGCCGCCCGGGTAGGGCGCGACGGTGACCGTGGGGCCGGACGGGGTAATGGTGGGAGCGGAGGTGCGGGTCGTGCCCGGCGCCGGCGTGACGCCCCGGGTAGGTGAGCGAGTGGGCGTGGCCGTGGGCGTCACCCCGCCCGGGGTGACCTGCGGCGGCGGCTGCCCCGGATAGACCCACGAGGTCGGCGTGGGCACGATGCCGCTCAGCTCCCGGGAGATGTCTTCGACGTAGGGAACGGCCAGAGCGCAGCCTTCCGGCAGGCGCGCGGCGACGCTATCCCAGGTCAGCGGCTCGCCGCGGTCGAAGACCTCCTCCACGGCATCGCGCAGGCAGCCCGGCCCGGCGTTGTAGTTGGCCAGGGTCAGGCGCCACAGGTCCTCATACGAAGCCAGGTCGCCGGGGCTGCGCTGAGTGAGGTTAAACAGGATGCGCCCCACCTGCTCGCAGTTGGCCTGCAGGCCCTCGGCGAAGACGCGCACCGAGAAGGCCGCCTGGGTCAGGTCGATGCCGTCCGGGCAGTCGGGGCAGGAGGCGTCTACCTTGCGGAAGAGCGCGCCGCGCAGCATCTCCTGCAGCGAGGGGTCCAGGTTGCCGTAGCCCAGGTCGCAGGAGGCCTGGTGCAGGACCAGCGGGCAGAACTGGTCGTAGAAGGAGCGGTTCCACAGCAGCATGGCGTCGGTGCCCTGCTCGGTCAGCTGGCCCAGGCCGGCGTGGTCGTCGGCGTAGATGCCGGGCCAGAGCTGCGATTCGCGGCTGAAGACGTTCTTCATCAGCTGGGCGGGCACGCCGGTGTCGCGGGCCACCTGCCAGATTTCGGTGTCGAAGCGGTTCTGCCATTCCAGCACGGCCGGTTCGGCGACCTCCAGGCCGCACTCGTTGGCCACGCCGTCCGCGGTCAGGCCGCCGGCCGGGCAGGAGGAGGCGTCCACCGTGCCGTTGCGGATGAGGATGCCGGCCAGGTAATACAGCTCCAGATCGGAGAAGAGGTCCTCGGGCCGGTCAGGGGTGGTCAGCCAGGGCTCCGGGCCGCCGATGGGCGGGAAGGCTCCCCAGGTGTCGGCGCAGGAGGCGGCCGGGGCGCCGCGCCACTGGCTGGAGAGCACGTCGGCGTACCACAGCTGCGGCTCGTCGGAGCGGGCGTCGGGGTCCATGAAGGAGCCCTGCGGGCGCACGCGCACCAGGGCGGTGTAAACCTCGGAGGCGTCGCCGAAGGTGGATTCCGCCCAGAACTGCACGCTGACCCCGCGGGTGCCGGTGGGCTGCAGCGGCAGGCGGCAGGTGTCGCCGGAGCAGGAGAAGGGCCGCCCGTCGATCACGCCCTGGATGGTGATGATGGCCTCGTTGGGCAGCGGCTCTTCGCCGGTCAGCACCAGCGTGGGCAGGCTGGCGCAGGTGTTGCGCGGGGTCTCGTTGCTGCAGCCCTCCAGGGTGACCCAGACGGAGGGCAGCGGCAGCTCCACGGTCACCTCGCGCTGGTCCGGGTGGGTGCCCAGGGGGTGCAGGTACAGCCCGGCGCACTGGCCCGGCTCGGTCAGGCAGGGCCGGGTGCTGCGCCACTGACCGGCCAGCACGTCGCCGCAGTAGGAGCGGATGTCGTCCTCGGTGGGCAGGCCCTCGTGGTCCACCCAGAAGTAGCAGACCGGCTCGTTGTCGCGCCAGCGCACCAGCCACCACTCGTAGGCGGTGTAGTCAATGGTCAGGGTGACTTCGCGGTTCAGTTCTTCTTCAGCGGGAGGGGTTTCGGCCTGGGCGAAGGCGGCGGGCACGGCGGCAGGCAGCGCGAAGGCCGCGCTGGCCAGCAAGATGATCAACATAGATAGCGCCCAGAGCCGCTGCCGCAATGCCGGTTCTCCTCACCCGATGAAAGGTCCCAGGCTGACCGGGTAACGGTGCCATTACCGTGCCAATTGAGAGTGTAACATTATTTTGATCCGGGGGCAAAGCAGATGCCCGGCGGTTATTCCAGGAACAGTTCGGAAGGCTGGCTGACGCGGGGCCAGGCCAGCAGCAGGTTTTCGACCACCAGGCGGGCGTTGAGGTTGGCGTCCAGCCGCACCAGCGCCTTTTCCAGGTCGGCGGCGCGGTCTCGGGCCTCGGCCATGGAGATCTGCCCGCCCAGCCGGCGCAGGTCGGCGGAGAAATCGATGTTGGTGAGCGGGGCGCCGGCTCCCGAGGCGACCAGCAGCAGGTCACGCCAGAAGGTCAGCCAGGTCTGCAGGCGCTCGCGCAGCTCGTCCCGGTCGGGCTTCCTGAGGTTCTGCTTGCTCCAGGCCAGGCGCTCGCGCAGCGGCATGCCGAGCAGCTCGCCCAGCTCCAGCAGCCAGGTCTGGCGCTGCTCCAGCAGGGCCGGGTTGTCGCGCAGGCGCAGGGCATAGCCGGGCCGCCCGCCGGAAATGTGGGCCAGCAGGCGGGCTTCGTCCGGGGGCACGCCCCAGCGAGCCGTCAGGGCCTCTTCCAGGGACTGCAGGGGGGCCGGTCGCAGGCGCAGCACCTCGCAGCGGCTGGTGATGGTGGGCAGCAGGTCCTCGGCGCTGCCGGCGGTGAGCAGCAGCACCACCTTCTCGGGAGCCTCCTCCAGCGTTTTGAGCATGGCGTTCTGGGTGGAGGGGGTGGCGCGCTGGAAGTCGAGCAGCAGGGCCACGCGGTAACGCGCCTCGTAGGGCGAGAGCGACAGGGCACGCTGCAGCGTGCGCACCTGCTCGACCTTGATCTGCCGGGCGTCCTCCTCCACCTGCAGGATGGACAGGTCAGGGTGCTGCTGGCGGGCGATCAGGTCGCAGGCGCGGCAGTGACCGCACGGTTCGCCGGGGGCGGGGGGCTGCAGGCAGTTGAGCGCCTGGGCGAAGCGCAGCGCCAGAGAACGCCGCCCCACGCCGGGCGGGCCGGTGAACAGGTAGGCGTGGCGGGCTTCGCCGCCGGCGATGTGCTGCTGGAGCAGCCGCGCGGCCCATTCATGTGCGAAGATGTCCCAGGGCATGGGGGTATTGTAGCCGATCCCGCGCCGCGGGTAAAGGAGAGGTTTGAGGAATCGGCGGGCTGGTGCTCGCCTGCCCCATGGGGGTGCCTCCTCCCCTCAGGTAATAGAGGTTGTCTTTCACCCATCCCCCACCTGCCCCCATGGGGGCAGGTGGGGGATGGGTGGAGCACACCCCTCACCAATCGGGAGGGAGAGCCACCTCCATGTGGGCCGGGGGATGGGTCAATCCCTCACCTGCCTGACGGCAGGCACGACCCTCCTCTAATACAGGAAGTCCAGAAAGGTCTCCAGGTCCATGCCGGAAAAATACCGCTCGATGGGCACGTCCTTCAGGGCCGCGGCCAGGTCCTCGCGCCGGTAATTCACACCCACCAGGCGCGGGGCCAGCTCCTCCGGTTCGATCTCGGAGAAGAAGTCGCCGTAGAACTTGGCCGACTGGATCTTGCCGCGCTGCACGTCCAGGCGGGCGTCGATCTCGCCGCCGGGGAAGCGCTCCTTTTTCTGCACGTTGAAGTCCGGCGAGCGGCCGTAGTTCCATTCCCAGGTCTTGTAGCGCTCGCGGGCCAGCTGGCGCACGGCGACCCAGTCCTCTTCGGTGAGCGGGTAGTCGGGCCGCTCGGCTTCGTCCTCAAAGTAGGTGTCCAGCAGCAGCTGGCGGAAATCCTCGACCGAGATGGGCTGTTCCAGGAACTCGCAGATGTTGGCCACCCGGCTGCGCACCGATTTGACCGCCTTGGAGACGAACTTGCCTTCGGTGACGCGCAGCGCCTGGGCCACGTCCTCCAGGTTGGAGTTGAGCAAAACCGTGCCGTGGCTGACCATGCGGCCCCGGGAGATGTGCTGGGCGTTGCCCGAGACCTTGCGCCCGTCGACCACCAGGTCGTTGCGGCCGCTCAGCTCGGCCTGCACGCCCAGTTTGGCCAGGGCGCGCACCACCGGCTCGGTGAATTTGCGGAAGTTGGCGAAATTGTCGCGCTGGTAGTCGGTGATAAAGCTGAAGTTGAGATTGCCCAGGTCGTGGTAGACCGCGCCGCCGCCGGACAGCCGCCGGACAACGTGAATATTGTTGCGCTCCACAAACTCCTGGTTGATCTCCTCCAGCGTGTTCTGGTGCCGGCCGATGATGATGGACGGCTCGTTGATGTAGAAGAGCACCAGGTCGGTGCCCGCGGGAGAGGTCCGCAGGACGTACTCTTCCAGGGCCAGATTGACGGCCGGATCGTGTTCGTTACGGTTGTCAACAAACAGCATGGTGCACCACCTGTAGTATGAGTATGGGCCACCTGCGCGGCAGGCGTAATGGATTAATTATATCGAGGATGTACGTGTAGAGGCCTGTGCGGCCAGCGCGGCCGTTTCGGCGCGCAGCGCTTCCATCTGCTCCGCCGAGCGGGCCAGGGACTCGGGATCGCGGCCGGGGCAGCCCAGGATGGCCTGCAGGCGTTCGACGAAGCCGGCCGGGGCCAGGGGGAAGGCGGCGATTTCGCGCATGGCGGTCTTGTCGTTGATGAAGTACACCTCGTTGAGGGCAAACAGCGCCTGCACCAGGAAGGAGGCGCAGCGGGCCAGCGTTCCGGCGGCGGCGTACACGTCTCCGGCGGCGGCGTAAGCCCGGGCGTGCAGCAGGGAGAACTCGGTCAGCCAGAGCGAGCCGCTCACGGTGCGCTCCTTCAGCGCCGGGGGATAGACCTGCACCTGCCGCTTGAGCCGCTCCAGGTGACCGGCCGGGTCGTGCAGCGGGCGGCAGACCAGCGTCTCGCCCAGGTAAGTGACCGAGTAGAAGCCGAACACGGGCTGCTGCTCGAAGTCGTGCTCGCTCTTGCCCTGGCGGGCAGCGTCGATGGTGCGCTGCACCTGGTCCAGGCTGCGGTAGAGAAAGTCCACTTTGCCGGCGGCGGTGTAAATCCAGGCGCCGCCGTTCACCCAGGGCCCCCAGCCGTACAGATCAGTCACCACCGGCTCGCCCTGGATGGAGATCTCGGCGGCGATCCGGCGGACAGCTTCCACGTCCAGCGGTGCGTCCTCGCGGTAGTACAGCGCGATGTCCAGGTCCGAGCCGGGATGCGCCGTGCCGCGGGCGTAGGAGCCGCCCAGCGCCAGCGCTTCCACGCCGGGCACGGCCGCCAGCCCGGGGATCAATGTGTCGAGGAGAGCCTGTTTTTCAGCGGGAAGGTTCATGCGCCCATTATAAAAGGAAGCCCGGCGGGGGAGCCAGTCCGGACCTCCGGTTTGACCGCCCGGGCCGGCGGACCAATTCCCGCGGTGAGTAGGGTACAATAACCCCTACAGAAAGGACATGTTCATGAACCTTCTCCAATCCCTCAACCAGACCGGTGCGCGCCCGCTCCAGCGCGTTCGCCGCAATCATGCCCTGGAGCATGCCACGCTGCAGGTGATCGCGCAGAAGCGCCCCGACCTGGGCCTGGCCGGCTATTCGGACCCCAACGGGTTCTGGGTGATCGGCGAGATCGGCCTGGAGGAGCTGCAGCGCGCCGCCGACGAGGCCCTTTCCCGGCTGCAGGCCGGCGAGGTGAACCTGGCCATCCACCCCAACTGCGGCACCAACCTGGTGGCCCAGGGCGCGCTGGCCGGAACGGCCGGCATGCTGGCCATGCTGGGCACCGGCTCGGATGCGCGCCGCAAGCTCGACCGCTGGCCGCTGGTGGTGGCCTTCGCCACCCTCGGGCTGATGGCCGCCCAGCCGCTCGGCCCGCTGATGCAGCAGAAGCTGACCACCTCCACCGACGTGGCCGGCCTGCGCATCAAAGAGATCACCCGCTACCAGCGCCGCGGCGTGCCCCTGCACCGCGTGCTGACCGAGAGCTAACCGCGGGGGAGACGCATGGCGGACACCCCGGCTCCCTGCGTGTACCTGGTTTACGGCGACGACCGGCTGGTCCTGCAGGCCTTCGAGGCCGAGCTGGTCAAGAAGATGGGCGACCCCGGCCTGGCCGAGCTGAACATCACCCGGCTGGACGGGCGCACGGCCGCGCTGGAAGACCTGCAGAACGCTGTGCTGGCGCTGCCCTTCCTGGCTGACCGGCGGCTGGTGATCCTGCGCAGTCCCAGTCTGGCCGGGCGGGAGCAGGATTCGCGCAACGCCCGCTTCCTGGCCCTGCTCGACAGCGTCCCCGAGACCACCCGCCTGGTTCTGCTGGTGGAAGACACCTGGTCCGGCAAGGACTGGGAGAAGCTTAAGAGCAGTCACTGGCTGCTCAAATGGGCGCGCAAGGCCGGGCCGCGGGTCTATATCAAGGAGGCCCGCCTGCCCGCGCCGGCCTCGATGCCCAAATGGATCCTCGACCACGCCCGCGAGATGGGCGGCGCTTTTGAACGTCCGGCCGCCGAGCAGCTGGCCGCCTACATCGGCAGCGACACCTCGCTGGCGGCGCAGGAAATGGAGAAGCTGTTCACTTACGTGAACTACTCCCGCCCGGTGGAGGCGGAGGACGTGCAGCTGCTGACCACGGCCGGCGCGCATGCCGACGTGTTCACCCTGGTGGACGCCATGGCCGCCGGCGAGCGCTCGCGCGCCCTGCACGAGCTGGAGGTGCTGCTGCAGGAGCAGGACCCCAAAACCCTGTTCAGCATGATCGCGCGCCAGTTCCGCCTGCTGATTCAGGCCCGTGACCTGATGGACGACGGCGGCACGCCGCGCGAGCTGGAGCAGCTGGGCATCCATTCCTATGTGGCCGGCAAGGTGATGGTGCAGTCCCGCCGCTTTGAGCTGGGCCAGCTGCTGGCCATCTACCGCCGCCTGCTGGACGTGGACGAGCAGGTCAAGTCCGGGCAGATGCCCATCGAGCTGGCGCTCGAGGTCTTCCTGGCGGAGGTTTAACGGCTCACAGCCGCTGGTCGCAGACCTGGCGGTAGCCGCAGCGGGCACAGCGGCCGGGCTGCTCGTGCGAGCGGGGTAGCTCGCGCTTGCGCATGCCGGTGCGCATCTGTTCGATCAGGGCGCGCAGCTCACCTTCGGCCCCGGGGGTGTAGTCCACGGCGAAGGTGCGGTTGCGGTAGCGCAGCAGCCCGTAGGGCGGGCGGCGGCCGGTGGTGGAGTGCACCAGCAGGCAGTAAGCCAGCAGCTGGAAGCGGTGGCCTTCGTGCGGGACGGGCGGCGCGGATGCGCTCTTGACCTCCACCGGGATGGGGACCCCGCCCGGGCCTTCAACCAGGTAATCGGGGCGGCCGGCCAGACCCAGCGCGCCGTCGTAGAGCGGCTTTTCGGGCTTGCCCAGTATTTTGGGGTCGGTGTAGACCACCCGGCCAGCAGGCAGCCCGGCCGAACGGCGCTGACGCCGGCTCCACCACAACAGCAGGGCTGCCAGAACCAGCAGCCCGAGGCCCAGATACAGCAGCATCCCTCACCCGATCCAGGCGCTCACCAGCGCGGCGGCCAGCAGGGCCAGCGCGGCCAGCAGCAGCACCCAGCCGGCTGCGGCCGCCAGGCGGGCGGCCAGCACCCGCTGCCCGTGGCGGCGGTGAAAGCCGGCGCCGCGCTCCAGTTCGGCGCGGTTTTCCGGCTCCAGCCCCTGCAGCTGGTACCACCAGGCCCGCTGGCAGTAGAGATACGCGCCCAGCTCCGAGGCGCGAATGGTGCGGCTTTTACCCGGCATCCACGTCCAGCTGCCTGGAGACTTTGCGCAGCGCCTCCAGCAAACGCTCCTCGCGCAGCGAGGTGGTCAGATCGCCGCGGGTGCGCTCGATGATGCCGCGGGCCAGGTCGGTCTGGCGGCGTAGCCCGTTGGTGATGGCGTCCGGGTAATCGACGGTGATCAGCAGGGCAAAGATTTCGTCCATGCAGGCCAGCAGCCGCTCGGCTTCCTCCGAGTAGCCCTTGCGCAGGATGTCCAGGGTGCGCCGGCGCAGCTCGCCGACCGCTTCGGCCAGCCCGTTCAGGTAGACGGCCGGGTCCACCTCCAGCTGGTCGGGCAGCGGCAGGGGATGGCCCTGGATCAGGGCCACGGTCACGTTGGCCTCGACGAATTCTTTGATGGCGTCCTGGGTGTAGCCGGCGTAAAAGATCTGGGGGAAGTCCGCCAGCTCGGTCTTGAAGGCTTGGTGCAGTTGGCCGGCCTGGCGCAGGTGGTCCTCGGCGACTTCCAGCTCACCGCGGTGGATGGCGCGGATGGCGTGGGCGGCGTGGCGGGTCAGCTCGCGCGCCTGCACCAGCGCCCGGTCGCGGGCCTGGTTGCGCGAGTCCATGACGGCATGCACCTGCTCAGACAGTTGAGCGAATTCATCCATGAGGGTCCTCCGGGGGCCGGGTTATTCGTCGCGCTTGCGAAACAGGGCGTCGGCCAGCGGGGAGGGACCGGGCAGGGGAATTTCGCCGTAGCTGGCCTCGTAGCGCGCCACGTTATCGGCCAGCGCGCGCAGGAACATCTTGGCCCCCACCGGTGAAAAGACGATGCGGGACAGCACCTGGGCGCGGGTCTGGCCGGGCAGCAGGCGGGCGAAATCGATCACCAGCTCCATGGGTGAGTGGCTGATCCGGGCGTTGTTCACATAGTGCGCCTGCAGATCGGCGGGCAGTTCAAAAACGAACTGCCCGCTCTGTCCTGCGGTGGGTTGCTCTTTTTTCTCGGGCTGCGGATTGGTTTCCGTCATCCTGACCCCGCCTAGAAGGGGATCTCATCCTCGGGGATGTGATCGCCGGCTCCGGGGATGCCGTCGTCCATTTCCGCCGGGGAATCGGAGCGGGAGTCGAGGAACTGGATGACGCTGGCGGTGATTTCAAACGAAGCGCCCGGGGTGCCGTCCTGGCGGGTCCAGATGCGCGGGCCGCCGGTGGTGGTGTCGCCCGTCAGGCGGCCTTCCACCAGCACTTTGCGGCCCTTGCGCAGGTAGTTGTTGCAGTTCTCAGCCAGCTTGCCCCAGGTGGATACGCGAAACCACATGGTTTCTTTGACGCGCTGGCCGCTGCTGTCCGTGTAGGTGCGGTTGGTGACCACCGGGAAACTGGTGACCGCCTGGCCAGACGGGGTGTAGCGCATTTCAGGATCTCGTCCCAATTTGCCGACAACAGTTATCTTCTGGTACATTTTTGTCTCCTTTACGGCAAATGACCGGTTACGATGCTCTTATTTTAACAGTTTTAGACCAAAATACAAGGCTTTTACTCGACCAATTTAGAAATTGCGTTCTATCTGGTCGGGGTGATGGTGGCGGTTGGCTGGCGGGTGGCCGAGGGGCGCACCGGCGGGGTCGGCGTGGCGGTGAAGACCAGCGAGGAGGCGTCCACCCGGCTGACCACCATGCGGGTGAAGTTGACCGTCAGGGCAGAATCGTTTTCGGATCGGGCGAACAGGCCGATCTGCCCGTCGGGGAAGACCGGGTCGCGCAGCGAAAACTGGAACACGTCGTTGATGAAGAAGCGGAACTCGCTGCCGTAGGCCATCACCCCCAGACGCAGCTCCGGCCCGGTGCCGAAAATCAGCTGCTCGGAGGGCTGCCATTCGGTCAGCGGCAGCAGCTGGCCTTCGCGCACGCGCTCGGCGCGCATCTGCCCGTCGCAGGAGACCACGAAGCGGTAGGTGTTCCACTCAGAGGTGGCCCGGAAGAGCACCCCGAAGCTGTCCGGCCCGCGGCACAGGCTTGGCTCCACCGTGACTTCCATGTAGAAGTCGGTCAGGATGGTGTCCTTGCGCAGGGTGGAAAGCACGCCGTTGGCAGTGGGCATGGCCAGGGTCAGCTCGCCGTTGCCGTAACCTACGGAGCCGGTGGTGTTTCGGTAGGTGGGCCAGAAGCTGGTGTTGAGGAAGGGGTCGGTGAAAATTTCGCCCAGCAGCACCGGGCGCAGGTCGGGGGTCGGTTCCAGGTTCTGGGTGGGCAGGTTGGTGGGGGTGAAGGTGGGCGGGAACCAGGCGATGGTCTCAGTGGGGGTGGGTGTGAGTGTCGCGCTGGGGCTGGGCGAGGGGGTGACCGTCGCCGGGGCGGCCAGAAAGGCGGGCGCGTCGCAGCCTGTCAGGGCCAGCGCGGCCGCCAGAAAGAGCGTGACGCAGCCGGTCAGCCAGCGGCGGGACAAATTTCGTGCAGGTTCCATGGCTTCTGGATGGGATTATACCGCACCGGTCCGCGGCTCACGGCTGGCAGGGATGAGGGCGCCTCCCCGGCGGGTCCGGGAGCCGGCACGGGGCAGGCGGTTAGCGGGGCTAATCGTGGAAGGTGAAAGACTCGAGCAGCCCGTCCAGGGCGGCGGCGTGGCGGTCGAAGGCGGCCTGCGAGGCGGAGTAGTTGATCTCATACAGGCGGCCGTACTCCAGCAGCAGGTAGACTCGCTGGCGCACGGTCACCGTCTCGTCTGCGATCTCGATGCGGAAGCGCAGTTCCAGCTCCTCGGCCGGGCGCCCGGCCACCTGGACGGCGCGCTGCGAGGTGATCTGCAGGGTGGCCTGCTGGCGGCGCTCCTCGGCATACTGGCCGGCCAGCACGCGAAGGTTGGTTTCCCCGGGCGCGGCATCGAAGACCGCGATGGATAGGGTCAGCCCGAAGTCGGGATCGGCTTCTTCCGGCCCATCCAGCACCACTTCGGCGTAGTCGCTTTCCACCTCCTCGCTCAGCTCCCAGCCGGGCGGGTAGGAGAAGCGGAAGTTAAGACGGGGCTGCTGGCCGTTGTATTCGGGCATGGGAGGCCTTTCAGATCACCACAGGGCGGGCTGTTCGGGCGGCCGGTCCTCGGAGGGGTTCCAGCCGAAGCGGCGCAGGTCCACCCGCTCGCGCTCATCGAAAATCACGCCCTCGGCTTCGAGCAGCTCGCGCTGGCGCTGGCTGCCTTCCGTGTCCAGGCTGGATCTGCCCTGGGCGTTGATCACCCGATGCCAGGGCACGTCGTCCGGGCAGGCGGCCATGGCGGCGCCCACCCAGCGGGCGCGGTGGGCGGCGAAGGTGGCATAGTCCAGGCCGGTCGGCGGGGGAAGCAGGGAAGCGATCTGGCCGTAGGTGGCCACCCGTCCGGGCGGCACCTGCCGCACCAGGTCCCAGACCTGAGCGAAGAACTCCTCGCGGTTGGGTATGGCGATCGGCCGCATACAATCAGGATAGAGGAAGGCGCGGGGCGTGTCAAGTGGGAGGAACCCGGGGCCGTGCGCCCGCTTGCCCCCGCTGGCGGAGCCTACAGGGGTGTCTCCCTGCTCACACGGTGAGGAGGTGGTCGTGCACCCATCCTCCACCTGCACCCATGAGGGTGCGTCCCCTTTCCATTTAGGGATGGGTGGAAAACTACTTCCCCTGGCAGTCACCTTCCACCGAAAATACCCACACGTCCCCCTCGGTGCGCACGGCCAGCAGCGAGCTGTCCGGGCTCCAGACGCTGGCCTCGACCTCCAGGCCCTCCAGGTCCAGCTGGAACTTGACCCCTTCCTTCTCATCCAGCAGCCACCACTCGCCGTAACGGATGCGGAAAATGGCCCATCTTCCGTCGGGGGACCAGTTCGGCCGGGTCATCTTGGGGTACTGCTCCGCGTCGTAGGTGATGACCTTCTCCGGCACGGCCAGGGCGGTCTCCAGCGCCAGGTAGCTTTCCTGCGGGGCGTCGCTGCGCGCGCCGGTGTAGGCGTTGAAGCGGGCCGCTTCCTGGCAGCCCGAGCCGCAGTTGTAGGCCACCAGCAGCTGCTGGGTGCTGGTCCAGCGCAGGATGCCCTTCTGCGAGCCCCACTCATCGGTCTTTGCGCTGGACTCGGGGAACAGGTCCACCAGCTGGCGGGTGTCGAAGTGGTAGACCATCACCGTGTAGACCTTCTCGTCCTCGCGCAGGGCCACGAAGGCCAGCGCGCGCCCGTCCGGCGACCAGGTCAGGTCGCCCGAGACCGGCAGCCGGTCCACCAGCACTTCCCGCCGCTCAAAATCCGGCCCTTCGGCCACGGCCAGCTGGCCGGTGAACCAGCCGCCCGCCTGGCGGGTGACGTAGGCCAGCCGCTTCCCGTCCGGCGACCAGGCCACCAGGTCCCCCTGGGCCAGGTCGGTCTGCATGGTCTCCCAGCGGTTGACCAGGCAGGCCTGCGGCTGGACGTTGGTGTAGCGGCTGCGGTCGGGGGTGGGCAGCGGCGCGGCGGCCGCCTCCTGCACCTCCCCGCCGGAAAAGCTTAAATCCGGCATGGGGAAGACCGCGCAGGCGGTGAGAAACAGCAGGCTGAGCAAAAAGATCCAGTTGCGGCGCATCGCTGGATTTATAACCCGATTCGTCCAGGTTTGCAACAATACCGGAGTGCGCAGCCCCCGCCCGGGGTTTTCCCGCACGGGCAGGGGCGGCCTGCGGTCCTTTGGGCCACGCGTGGTCCTATGGGCTATTTCCCCGCGGCGGGCAGGTACTGCGTATGAGCCGGCACGGCTTTGAGCCTGTAGCGCACCGCGTCGCCCGCCAGCCCCTCCACCCCGGCGCGCACGCGGACATAGCAGCGGCCGGGCGCGGCCGGCCGGAAGACGCCGAGGGCCGGCTGGCCGAAGTCCGGCGAGCGCGCGGCCCACAGCGGCGCGGTCAGGTCATCCGCGGCGAAGACCTCCACCAGCAGGTTGGCCGGCTCGCCCAGCGGCTCGGCCCAGAGCAGCACCGGCTGCTCCCCGGTCACTTCCAGCAGCGCCCAGTCGACGTCGCCCAGCGGGCACAGATTGCGCGCCTGCCCGGGCGGGGGCGTGGAGTCACCGGGCGCGTCGTCCGGCTCCAGCGCGTCGGGCGTGCAGGAGGCGGCGAAGGTCACCCGCGCTTCCGGCTCGGATGGGAAGGGTTCGGCCTGCCCGTACCGGTCCAGCGCGCGCAGGCGCAGATCATAGGTGCCCCCTGGCTGGCCGAGGAACCAGCCCTGGCGGGCCTCACCGGGGAAGGAGGCCGCCGCGGCCCACGACCCGCCGGCGGGACGGGCCTGCAGCTCAAACCCGCCGATCCCGGCGCCGGATTCCTGCGCCTCCCAGCGCAGCAGCACCGCCGTGGCCGGCACCGTCCCCGGGTTCACCGGCAGCAGCCGGCTGGACGGCGGCGGGCAGGTGTGGCTGACGGTGATGGTCCGCCGCCCCGGCAGACTGGTGGTGACGTTGCCCTCCATGTCCTGAATGCGCAGGGCGATCTCATAGCTGCCGTGGGTCAGCCCGGCGGCGCACAGCGGCACGTCCCCGTCATAGGTGCCGTCCGGCTGGCGCGCCAGCGGCGGCCCGGCGGTGCGCCACTCCCCGTCCACCAGCGCCACCAGCTCCACCCGCTCCACCCCCTGGTCGTCACTGGCGGTGGCGGTCACGTCCATCACCGCCCCGGCGATGGACGCCCCCGGGGCGGGGTGCAGCAGGTCGCCTTTCGGCGGGTAGGCGCCCACATTGCCCGAGACGTACCAGTCGTTGGTCGCCTTCATCGGATTGATTTTATCCCCGATGCATTCGCTGCCGTAGGCCGGGTAGAGGGACGCCTCCAGGCAGGTGCGCGGAGCGCCGTCGTTGACCGGCACGTCGTCGTAGCGGAAGTCCACCGAGGGCGCCCAGTAGGAGGTCGGGCTGGTGTGCACGTGGAAGTGCAGGTGGTGGTTGGTGGAAAAGCCCGTGTCGTCGGCGCGGCCGATGTACTCGCCCTGCTTCACCCTGCGCCCGGGCACAAAATCGTCGGGAATGGAATCGTAGGCCAGGTGCAGGTACAGCTGGTAGGTCACCGGGGTGGTGGTGTCGTCGCGCAGCACCAGGTAGTTGTAGCAGCTCTCCCAGCCGTTGGGGCAGGAATCGGAGGCCATCCACACCGTGCCGGCTTTGGAAGCCAGCAGCGGGAACATGGTGCCGTCGTAGAAGTCCAGCGCGTAGCGGCACATGTACTCATCGCAGGAGATGGGCCGGTAGACCAGATAGTGCCCGATGGAGGCTTCCAGCCGCTTGGCTAACCCGGCCGCCCAGGGCAGCTTATAGCCCCGCAGCGGCCCCTTGGGCGAGTCCGGCTCCTCCGGCGGGCGGGCATAGCGCACGCGCACATGCTCGGGGAGCAGATCCTCCGGCAGCGCGGCGAAGGCCTCCTCCCAGCCGGGGTCGGACTGCATCACCAGCTCCCAGCCCAGGCGGGCGCCGGTGCTCCGCCGGGCGATGGCCAGCCCCGGCTCGCCGGCCACGCGCCGCCCGCTGCCGCGCTCGCGCAGCGCCAGCCACAGCACCGCCGTGTTTCCGTCCTCCGAAAGGAACGCGGAGTCGGTCTCCACGTTGTAGATGGTCGTGGCCAGCGCCTGCCCGGCGCGGGCCAGCACCCCGTCCTGCAGCACTTTGTCCAGGACGGCGGCCGTATCCGGCGAGGGCTGGCGGGGGGGCGGCGGGCTGAGATAGCTCGACGAGATGAGCAAGGTCGAGAGCAGGGCGATCAGCACGGGCAGGCGGCGGATCATTTTCATCGGGTCACCCTTAAGTCAGCGGATTGAAGTTAAAGGCCCTCCCCGCCGGTGAGCGGGTCACTGGCAGGGAGGGCTTTTTTATCTCCGGTCATGCCGCCGGGAGGCCGCCTCAGCGGCCCACCGTGGGCAGGTACAGCCGGCGCGGGTCGACGATCACCAGCGCGCCCGAGGCATTCCCGGCGCCGTCCACCGCGCGGGCGTAGATGGCTCCCGGCACGGCGCCCTTCGTCTGTTCATGGGTCACCACCCAGTTCCAGCCGTCCGCGCCGTTCGCGTCCACGCCCAGCAGCTTCCAGGCCGGGTCCGTCCAGTCCAGCGAGTGCCAGTAGAACTCCACCCGGGCCACCAGGCGGTTATCGCCGGTCTCCGCGTGCACATCCAGCGGCAGCGAGCCGCCGGACTTACCCGTCACCAGGCGTATGGTCGGCGGGGTGGCGTCCTCGATCAGGCGCAGCGTGTAGGTGTGCCCCGGCCCGCCCGCCGCGGGATGGTCCCAGGCCTGCAAGCGCAGGTAGAACGGCCCGGCGTCCGGCAGGGTAAAGCCCAGCAGCGGATCGCGCAGATTGCCGGGGTCCTGGTCGTCGTTGGCCAGCAGCAGCCGGCCGTTTTTGTCCAGCAGCTGTACTGCCGGGTCCAGCTGTGAACCGGCGCTCATCGCGTCCACGTCGATGCTGATCACCTGACCGGCTTTGCCGGTGAAGGTGTAGTAGTCCACGTCCCCGGCCGGGCAGATGGTCCCGGAGACCGAGGAGCCGATGGTGATGGTCTTCGCTTTGTCCAGGCTGTTGTCTGACGATTCCGCGCAGGAGGGCAGGGCGGGGGCCGCCTGTACCTGGACGGAATCGATCATCCAGCCGGCTTTGCCGTTGTAGGCGCTGTCCAGCGCGTCGAAGTGGAAGCGGATGCGCACCGTCTTGCCGGCGTAGCCCGAGAGGTCGATGGGCGCGTGGGTCAGCCAGTAGCCCGAGGCGTCGTCCTTCAGCACCACCAGGTCCTGGAACGTTCCGCCGTCGACCGAGATCTGCACCCGGCGCTGGTCCCAGAAGCCGGCGTTGGACTCGGTTTCGGCCCAGTAGGTGAAGGTCAGCGCCGGTTTGGAGCCGGCCGGCAGGGCGATGGGCGGCGAGGTCAGGTCCCCGGCGGTGACGGGGTTGTCGTAGTCCGTGCCGTCGTTGAAGACATAGCCGGTGCGCCCGTCGGCCAGTGTCCCCCAGCGCCACAGCCCTGTGGCCGTCCAGCCGCCGCTCTGCTGGTCCAGCCCGGTGGAGTAGGGGAAGGACTGAACCGGGGTCGAATCGGCGGGGGCCGGGGCCACGCTGAAGTGCAGCATCTGGCCGCGCTGGCTGTTGAAGTCGGTCGGGGTGGGCGAGCGGCGCTCGTAGTCCGCGTTACCGATGTAGGCCCCGCCCATCACCCACCAGTAGTACTCGCCGGGCTTCAGATTGCCTACCGACCAGGAGTTACTGGTCGTCCAGGCCATGGGCTGGAAGGTGCCGTCCTGGTAGTACAGGCGGGACTGGAACTTCGTGGCTCCCGGCGCGCCGGTCCAGGTCAGCACGATCGAATCGGCCGAGGTCAGCGTGCGGCCGTAGGCAGTGGTCGGGTCCACAGGCGTCACCGCGGGCGGGGCCGGGAAGATGGCGTAGCTGCGGTCCATCAGCTGCACCTTCAGCGAGGAGACCGTGTTGGCCCCGATGCGGTTGTCGGCCAGGTTGGCGTCCGACGGCTCCAGCGACTCGGTTCGCCCGGTGAAGTTCGGCCCGTCGAAGAGGATCAGGTGGGCTTTGGCGCCGATGCGCACCGATTCGATGTTGTTATCACCCACCGCCCCAAAGGAGCTGGCGTTCGGGTAGTCGCCCGGCCCCAGCAGCGTGCAGGCGCCGGTGTAGTTCGGCCCGCTGAAGATGGCCACCTGGTTTTCGGCCGGCGTGCAGGTCGGCGGAGGTGCGGCGCAGGCGGCGTTGTTGACCACCGGGCGCAGGCTCTGGTTGGTCAGGGTGCGCCCGCCGCCGCTCATCTCCACGCCGATGGTCAGCGGCCCCTGCTGGAAGCCCGCCGAGCACAGGTTGATGGAAGCGGTGAAGTTGCTCCCCTCAACTTTGGCCGGGAAGCGCTTCCAGCCGCCGTTCTGCTGCACCAGCACGGTCACGCTGGAGACAGGGATGGAGGAGTTGATGATGCCGGTCACCGCCATCGGGCTGCTGTTGATCGACGCGCCCGCCTCGGGGAGGATGATGCCGGTGGAGAAGACGCAGTCGGCCCTGTTTTCAATCGTGCGCCGCCCGATCGGGTCGGTGGTCTGGTTGCCTTCCTTATCCCAGATCCTGACGGCGATCTCCACCTTGCCCTGCGGCAGGCTGGCCTGGCAGGCGTTCACCGTGCCCGAGAAGGTGGCGTTCTTGCCGTTCTGCACCAGATCCAGCGGATCGCTGATCTCCACCCATTTGCCCTCCAGCAGAGCCACCACCTGGACGCGGGTGATGCCCTGGTCGTCCGTGGCCGTGCCCTGCACGGAGAAGGTCTGCCCGGTGACCACCGCCCCCGCCGCGGGCTGGATGAGCTTGCCGCTCGGCGGGTAGGCGCCCCTGTTGCCCGAGGTGTACTTGTCGCCCGGCATACACTCGGTGCCGTACTGGGGGAAGGACTGCGCCTCCCAGCACATGCGCGGCCGCCCGTTATTGACGGTCACGTCGTCGAACCGGGCCTCCACGATGGAGGAGAAGAAGCTGGTGGTGGTGGTCATCACGTGGAAGTGCAGGTGATGCCCGGTGGAGGCGCCGGTGTCGTCCACGTTGCCGATGAACTGCCCCTGCATCACCGGCTTGCCCACCTCCAGCAGCTCTTTGGGGATCGAGTCCTTGGCCATGTGGTAGTAGAGCTGGTAGGTGGTGGGGTTGGTGGAGCGGTCCTCCAGCACCAGGTAGTTGGTGCAGCTTGTGCTGCCGTTCTCACAGTTGGTGCGCCACATCTTGACCGTGCCGCCCTTGGCCGCCAGCAGGGGGAACATGGTCCCGTCGGCGAAGTCATAGGCGTTCACGCAGGTGGGCAGCCCCTTGCAGGAGAAGTTGATATGGTTGACCGACTGGGTCAGGCGCTTGGTCAGCCCGGCGGCCCAGGGCAGTTTATAGCCGCCGAAGGACAGCGTGGCCTTCGGCTCGGCGTCTTCAGCCGCTTCGGCGATCTGCGGGTAGCGGGCCAGCAGGTCCTCGCTGAGCAGCTCCTCCGGCAGGCCGGCGTAGGCCTGCTGCCACTCGGCGTCGGACTGCAGGGTGATGTTCCAGTCGCCGGGCAGCTTGGCGTTGCCCGAGCCGCCCAGCTTTGCGATGGCCAGGCCCGGCTCGGTGGCCAGGATCTCGCCGGTTTCGCGGTCCTTGAGGGCCAGCCAGAGCAGCCCGGTCTGCCCGTCGGCGGTCAGGAAGGTCTCCTGGATGACGGTATCGTAGAGCAGGAAGCTGGTCACCTCGAGCGCCTTGGCCTGGGCGCGGTTTTCAAGCGCCTGCTGCAGGGCCGAGAGGACCTCCGGATCGGGTTCGGGCGTGCCCGCTTCGGCGGTCGCAGCCGCGGCCTCCTCACCGGGTTCGGGCGTGGTCGCTTCCGCCTGGGCGGAGATGCCCTGCAGCGGGGCCAGGCTGGTCAGCAGCAGGGCCAGCAGCAGTGAGATGGAAAGCAAGTGGAAGCGTTTCATCTTCTACCTTTCTTATGTCGTTAATTCAGCCGGCAGTAAACACAGATAAGCTGGGATATGGGTGCAAGTTTTGCGCCAGAGCTTTCACCCAAACCACAGCACCCGTCCGGAGCGCGGGGTCCATTCCTCTTCGGTCACATAGGCCGGCTGGCCGCCCAGCAGCACCCGGCGGCCGGCAGCCCGCTCGCGCAGGGGCGCGGGCCGGCCGTACAGATCGCACAGCTGGCCGCCCGGGGCCATCTGCAGCTCCGCCTGGTCCTCACCGGGCAGGGGATGGATCACCAGCTGGCGTCCGGGGTCCACCCGGGCCAGCAGGCGGCGGCCCCGATCGTCCCCGGCGTCCAGCAGCGCTTTGAGCTCGTGCAGAGCGGTGTTCTCCCCGGAGCGGTACAGCCCCAGCGAGGGGCCGCTGCCCGGCGGCAGGCTGACCGCGCTGAAGAACTGGCCGCCCTTTTCCGGGCGCAGCAGGTCGGCGGCCTGCTCCAGCGCGCCGCGCTCCCCGCTCAGGCGAAAGACCATCGCCTCGGCGCGGGTCGACGGAACCCAGGCCGTGCCGCTCCACTCGTACAGCCCGCCCGGGACGGACGGATCCCGGGCCGCCCCGGTGTGCCAGTACGCCGAGGAGGACACCGCGCCAGTGCGCCGCAGCCGCACCCCGTAACCGGCCCCCGGCTGCAGCGGCAGGGGCGGGTCCACATCCAGGCGCATCCAGGAGCGGGCGTTGGGGGTCAGCTCCGCCGTCCGCCGCCAGAGTGCCAGCGTCTCGGTGACGGCGGACCCGTTCCAGCGCACCAGGCTGATCTCCAGCTCGTCGTCCGGCACGCCGGAGCGGCCGATGGTCACCCACAGCTCGCTGGCCGACCAGGCCTGCTCCGGGGAGCAGGCCTGCAGGTACTCGCGGTAGGTGGTCGAGTAGCCGATGTTCAGGGTCACCGCCCCGCCGCCGGTGTAGCCAACCAGCCCGGCGGGCTGGGCGTAGTAGACCCAGTCCAGCGTCTCCCACCAGCCGCGTGCCTCCAGGCGCAGCCCCCGCTGGCCCGGCCCGCCGTGCATGAGGGCCGGCTGCGGGCTGGAAAGGCGCTCCAGCCAGGACAGCGCCGCGGCCTCGGCCTGCGCCGGAGAAGCCGGCGGCAGGTGCACGCGCCGCTCCTTGCGCCCGTAGCGGGCCACCGAGGCGGCGTTCTCCACCCAGCCGGTGACAGCCGGGCGGGCCAGCCAGTCCATGTCCGGCGGGCGCTCCTCGTAGACCACCGCCACCCGGTTGGCCAGGCCGCTCAGGCTCCAGCCCAGCCGCGCGCCGCGCACCGGGACCTCCACCGCGTGCACGTAGCCCCACCAGACCGGCTCGCCTTCCCCGTCGTACACGGTCAGCGGGCGGCCCAGCAGCGCGGCCAGCGCCGCGGGGCGCTCGTCCGGGGGCAGGGGCAGCCGCTCGCGCGGGTCCGTGCTCAACCGCGCCAGCCGCGGCCCGCCCCGCTCCGACCAGGCCAGCTTATCCACCCGCCAGCGGCAGGGGAAGGCCGGGCTGGCCTCCAGCTGAATGAACAGGTCCATGGCCCCCTCCTCACAGCGCGGAGCGGCGCGGGCGGGCCGAAAGCCGCACCCGCAGCTCCTGGTTCAGGTCCAGCCCGCCGGCCTGGTCCCAGAGCAGGAAAAGCGCCTGCTGCGCGCCCGGCCAGGCCAGCAGCGGCGGCCCGGCGGGCACGTGCGTGGGGCGCGTCAGCCCGCTGACCGGCTCGCGGCTGCAGGCCGGCTGGCCGCTCTCGGGATCGTCCAGAAAGACCCAGCCGGCCGGGGTGGGCTCCAGCGGGCGGTAGGCGCGGAAGCCCCGGGCGGGCAGCACCTGCAGCTGGTCCAGCGGCAGGGTGGCCGGCAGCGCCGAGGCCTCGGCCCACAGCTCCAGCCAGCCGGTGGACCAGCCGCCCTCCGGAGGCTCCGGGCAGGCCAGCGGGGCCAGCACCTGCAGCCGGCGCTGCGGATCGGCCCAGGCGGGGATGCTGGCGGCCAGCTCCACCCCGGTATCCGAGGTCAGCCGCCACCACAGCCGCAGCCCCGCGGCCGGCGGCACCACCAGCGCCAGCGCCGCGCGGCAGGGCTCGCCGCTGAAGAGCGCCTCGCTCAGCCCGGTGAGGGCAAACTTCGCCGCCAGCACCGGCCCGGCCGTGCTCCACTGGAAGGAGCGGTAGTGCCCGCCCGAAAAGGCCGGGGCCTGGTAGGTGTAGGCGTCCACGTTGGGGCCGGGCAGCCCCTCCTCGCCCTCCCAGACGGGCGCGCCGCCGGCCCAGGCCTCGCGCCCGGTGAAGGCCAGCAGCTGCGCCAGCGGCAGCGCCCCCGGCCGGTCGTTGAACGCCTCCAGGCACAGCCCGGTTTCCAGCGAGCCGCCCGGCGGCGGGGTGAATGCCACCCAGTTGCACGCCCAGGTCACCCGCTGCGGCCCCTGGCCCGCGCCCAGCGGGTTCGAGAGCGGCAGCGCGGTCCGCTCGCCGCCCTCCCAGTAATCCGCCCGGCGCAGGGTCAGCCGCAGGCCGGCGCTGAGCGCGTCCCGCGCCAGCCAGGTCAGGCGGCCGCCGGTGACCGGGGCGCGGTGCAGCGGCGCGTCCGCCTCCAGCCCCAGCCAGAGCCAGCATTCCGTCCCCAGGCGCGCCCGGGTGAGCAGCTGCTCCAGGTCCAGCGCCAGGCGGTCGAAATCCCCCGGGCCTTCCAGGGCCAGGTCAAAGGTTTCCTCCACTTCTTCGCCGCCAGGCAGCGGCTTCAGCTGGCCCCGGCGGCAGGCCCGCAGCGGCGGGACCACCCCCGGACCGGCCAGGTGCGCCCGCAGCGAGCCGGATTGCAGATAGCAGGTATGCATGTGCGGGTCCTCCTTGATCGATAGCAGATGCCCGGCCCGCGGGATGCCCCCTCTGCCCACCCCGCGGGCCGGCCAGCTCATTCTTCCCAGGGGCCGTAGGGGACGGCGCGGCCCAGCCAGCGGCGGCGCACTCCCTCCAGCCCGGCGAAAAACTCCTCGCGCTGGCGCACCGCCCAGTTGAGCAGCGCGGCCGGCACCCCGGGGTTGAGGTCGAAGCGCTCCACGCGCTGCAGGGCGCGGGCCTCCACCGCGTAGGCGGCCGCCCCGACCACCAGCCAGGCCTGCTCGGCGGCCGGCAGGCTGGTCTCCGCCGCCCCGTCCAGCCCGGAGACGGTCCACTCCGCCCCGGCGGCCTCGTTCAGGCGCTCCAGGGCGCGGCGCAGGCCCTCGTCCAGCAGGCTGACCTCGTACAGGCTGCCCCCGGCGTCCGCCACGACAGCCCGCACCCGGTCACGCAGGTGCTCCGCCGTGCTCATCGCGAATCGCGCTCCTCGCGGCGGCTGTCTTCCAGCGCCACGCCGGTGGAGTAGACCGCCAGCGCCGCGATCACGGCCTGCAGCGCCTGCCAGACGGTGATCTCGCCGGTGGCGTAGCCGGCCAGGGCGGCCACCAGCGCGGCGACCAGCGCCCAGAACTTGCGCGAGCGCAGCACGCGGCACAGCTGTTCCGAAATGGTCATGTCAACCTCCTTGCAAATCAATTTGTCCAGGTGCGGAAAGGCCTTCCGCAGGGGGATGCGTCCCCGGTCCGGGGGGCAGGTCTCCCTGAAGAAGGCGCGCCCCCCGAACCAGGCGAGGCAGTTATCCCCAACTGTGGATAACTGAGCCCAAACTGTGGATAACTAGGCCTGCGCGGCCTTGAACAGCGGCCGGTAATCGGCCACAAACACGCTCACCCAGTGGCGCACCTTCATGCGGATCTCGTCATGGGTGAACAGCGCCCCGCCGGTGGGCTGGTCGGCCACGTAGATCTCGGGCATCAGCCCGAAGCGCTCGCCCACGATCACCGCCGGGGCCAGGCGCGGGTCGGCCACGGCCACCCATTCGTCCGGGGCGGTCATCTCCGGGCAGGTGATCACGTCGCCCATCTCGCCGCGCTGCAGGTTCTCCGAGAAGATGTTGGCCTCGTGAGAGAAGGCCGGATAGAGCACCTGCATGGCGGGCAGGCGCAGCGCCCGCGGCACGACGCAGTAGCGCGCGTCCAGCGCCAGCAGCGGGCCGCCCGGCCCCGGCGCCAGCAGCGGCTGGTTGTAGATGGCCTGGCAGGCCTGCTCCCACCCGGCCGGGTCGAGCGCCAGCGGGGCGGTGTTGCCGTGCCCGGCGTGGAAGACAGGCAGCCCGTCCGACATCTGCGGCCCCGCCCCGGCGAACACCGAACCGACCAGGGCGGAGATGCGCCGCAGCGCGGCCGAGGCCAGCTTGCGCGGGTACTGGCGCAGCTTGTGCGTCTGGTCGCGCTCGAACATCTCCAGCGTCAGCCCGATGTAGCCGCCGTACTTGACCCACTGGCCGGTCTCGGCCGAGTCGACCACGTCCAGCGGCGGGTAGGGCGCACCTTCGGCCACGGTGGGCAGCTCGCTGACCTCGCCGACCAGCACGCCGCTGATCTCCTGCAGGCTGTTGAAGTGCTCCACCTGCACCACCGGCTCCCACCAGCGGTAGCCGGCGCGGCCCAGCTCCTCCCACTGCACCAGCACCAGCCTGTTGAGCGCATTGCGCAGCAGCTCGGGCAGGTCGGCGCTGGTGGCCAGGCGGTCGCGCTCCACCCGGCCCGAGAAAGTCGGGTCGCCGGTCATGCGGGTGTACAGCTCGCGGATGCCGCTCAGCCGTGCGGCGTGCACCCCTTCCAGCCCGGCGGGCCGCGGCGCCCCCAGCAGGTCGTGCAGCGCGGCCTGGATCTGGTCGGCGGAGTCGTACACGCCGCTGACCTGCCCGGAAGGCGGCAGCCCCTGCACCGAACCGGCGGCGGTCAGCGCGCCCACCAGGCGGCGCTGCGCGGCGATGGCGGCGTCCAGCTCGCCCGGGTCGAAGGAGCGCCCGGCGAACTGCTCGCGCACCAGCTCGGCAGCCGGGGCGGGCAGGTGAGCGCCGGCCAGGGCGGCCTCCAGCAGCCGCTGGCTCAGCGCCGTCTCGCGCTCCGGGGTCTGGTCCGGAGCGGCCTGTTCATTGACACGGGTTTCGGTTGAGTCCATTTGCGTTCCTCCCTGTGATGATTGAGTTGGCTGCAGCTGGTTGAGCGCGCGCAGGAAGGCCCCGCCGCGGGCCGGGTTGCACACCAGGTCCACGGAATAGACGCGCAGCACGCGCTCCACCCGGCTGCCGTTTGCGGTGAACAGCAGGTCGGCCGAAAAGCCCACCTTCGGCTGGCGGCCGCCGGCCAGCAGCTCGCGACCGACGGCCTTCAGCAGCGGACCGCTCGGCCCGCGGGGCGTCAGGCGCAGGCGGATACCCTGGCGCTCTTCGTCCCAGACCGGGCCGGCGCACAGCCCGGCCAGGTCGCGCAGCGAGGGGGCCTGTCCGGGAGCGGGGTGATCGATGTAGCACTCCACCCCGTCCCACAGCGGCAGCGACTCGCGCAGCGCCTCCGCGCCGAACTGCCAGCCGTTGGCTTCCCCGGCGGTGATGGCCAGGATTTCGAACGCCCCGCCTTCCAGCGGGGTGCCCTCAAGCGTGAGGGCGGTGCGGTGAGGTTGGTTCATAGGCTCTCCTTGGGGTTGGTTTGACTGTTGGACTTCTCCCGCGCCTGCCGGAGCACCGCCTCCACGTCGACCGCCTCCCCGGCGAAGCGGTACACCAGCCGCAGCAGCTCCCCGGGCGGCAGCAGCCCGCCGGCGTGCAGCGGGGCCAGCGCCGAGGCGATTTCGGCGGCCGCGGCGGCCAGGTCGCGGTTGTCGCGCGGCGAGAGGTCGGCCCCGTACACCTCCACCCGGGCCTCGGCGGATCGGGCCAGGGCCGGGTCCAGCGCGGCGCGGCGGCGCAGGGCCAGCCGTGCCAGGTCGGCCACCATCCAGCAGAAGAAGCGCTGGCGCTGCTCCAGGCGGCGGAAGGCCGGCCCGCCGGAGGATTCGGCCGTGGTGCGGGTGGCCGATTCCGGTTCGGCCAGGAAGTGCAGCGGCAGCCCGGCCCCGGCGGCGATCATCTTCTTCAGCGCCAGGCCGTCGCTGGCCGCCTCGTCCGAGGCCAGCTGCGGGTTGATCACCTCCCAGGACTCGCTCTCGTCGGTGACCAGGATGGAGCCGGGTGTGGGCGGGCTGGCCTGCAGGGCCGCCTGGCGGGCCTGGCGCTCGGCCTCGCTGGTGAAGCGGGTGCGCACCACGTAGAGGAAAGCGGTGCGGAAGCGGTTCAGCCGGGCGCGGTCCTCCAGCCAGGCGGCGTAGCGGCTCAGCCAGCGCAGCAGGGGGGCCAGGTCGCTCTCTCCGCGCAGCGCGCCCACCGGGCGGTTGACGGCGTAGTGCACCATCACCACCGGGAAGCGCCCGTCCGCCCCGGGCCGGTCGGCGGCCGGGTCGTAAGCCGGCCAGACGCGTCCCTCGGGCCCGTCCTCGGGCCGCAGCGGGCGCAGGCGGTAGCCGGTCTCCTGCTGCAGGTCGTTGCCGGCGGTGAGCACCTCCGAGACCTGCGCGGCCGGCACCGCCCGCAGGTAGCTCATCCCGGCCGCATCGGTGCTGACCAGGAAGAACACTTCGCCGGCCCGGCTGAGCTCGTCGCACCACTCGGCGGCGCGCACCTCGCCCTGGTTGAGCGGGTGATTCCACCACTGGCGCAGGAACTCCTGCGCGGCTGGGTCGGGGCTGGTGATGGTCAGTCCGCCGCCGGTCACGTACTGCGTGGTCAGCTCGACGATGCGCCGTGCCAGCGGGTTCGACTGCCAGGCCTCCAGCGCCTGCCGCAGGATCTCCTCCCGGTCCCACACCGGCCGGTCGCGCTGAGCGGCGGGCCCGCCGGGCAGGTCGTAGAAGTCCGGGTCGATGATGGCCGGCTGGCTGGCGAGCCTCGCCCGCCCTCTGCCTGCCAGCCGGTTGATCCAGGATTGAAGAGTCATGTGCCCTCCTTTGCTGATATTCGATGCTGCCGGGGTCACCAGCCGCGGTCCATCTCTTCGAGCGGGTCCGGCGCGCGCAGCACCGCCGCCGGCCGCCCGGCAGACCAGCTCAGCCCGTCCAGCACGGTGACCAGCGCCGCCGAGAGCACCAGGTCGTCGCGCAGGCGCTCGCCGCTGAGCGGGTCGCGCGCGCCGTCGGGCACGCCCCAGCGCAGTGCCCGCCCGGGGCCGGGCAGGGCCTGGTACTGGCAGGCGGCCAGCTGGCGGAAGAACAGCGCCGAGAGCCGGGCGTAATCGCTTTCCACGCACTCGGGCGGCGCGGCGGTCTCGGGGACGGCGGCCTCCTGCCAGCGGCCGGAGTCCGCCAGGGCCAGGAAGTCCCAGCCCAGTTTGGACTTGCTGGCGGCGGTGAAGGTGAAGGGGATCACCCGCCCCGGCAGGGCGCGGCCGAGGAAGGAGGCCAACCCGGCCCCCACCCCGGTCGCGTCCACCACCAGGTGACGGGCCTGCCAGCGGCCGGCCAGGGCGACCAGCTCGTCGTAGAGCTCCACATGGCGCGTGCCCACCCACATGCGGCGGGCCACCGCCCGGTATACCGGCCCCCGGCCGCCGGCCAGGTCCCGCGGGTCCACCTCCACCACCGTCAGCGCGGTGGCGTCGCGCCGGGCCGCGCCCGCCTGCAGCGCGGTCTCCGGGTCAAGCGAATCGGCTCCGGCGACTTCGTCAGCCCCGGCCACGTCCAGCAGAAAGGCGTAGGCCATACCCGGGCGCGGGCCGTCCAGCGGGGCGTGGCTGCCGCGCATGCGCTCGCGCCGCTCAGGCGGGAACATGCCCCCGCCGGCCTCGATCTCCTCGGAGTAGAACTGCGTGCGCACCAGCGGGTGCATCCGCCCCAGCCGGGCCACCTGCGCGGCCACAAAGGCCCCGTAGGCGGGTACCTCGGCGGCGACCTGATCGGCGTCCACCACCCAGGCGCGGCGGCGGCCGTCGATCCGCTCGGCCTCGCGGGCGGCGCGCAGCTCGCGGGCCAGCAGTGTCTGCGCGGTCCAGGCCGTGCCCCAGAACACCCGCGTGGCGTTGGTCGAGGCGGCCATGGGGGCGATGTCCTTGTCGTACTTGTCCGGCCGCACGTCCTGGGCCTCGTCCACCTCCAGCAGTGTGGAGGCCGTGGCCCCGACGATCGAGGCGGTCGGCTCGCCGGAGAGAAAGGCAATGCGCGCCTGCCCCAGGCGGTAGATGTAGCCGTGCTCCTTCTTCCAGCGCCCGGCCGTCAGACGGTTGCGCTCCAGCACCCGCTCCAGGCGGGCCATGGCGTTGATCGACTGCGGCCGCCAGGTGGGCGAGATCTTGACAATCTCCGCCCCGGTGCGCGAGAACAGGGTCAGCAGGTAGGCCTCCAGCTGGGCCTGCAGCTCGTTCTTGCCCGACTGGCGCGGGAACATGACCACCAGGCTCAGCCCGCGCCCGGCCAGGACGGAGTCCGCCACGGCGGCGCAGACTTCACGCTGGTAGCTGCGCAGCTTCAGCCCGGCGCAGCGCCAGATAAACTCCTCCGGCTGGCCCAGCAGGCGGCGCAGCGCGGCCCGCTGGCGTGCGGCATGCTCTCGTTTCATACCCGGCTCCTTCCAGCCCGGGCCCGGCCGAGAGCCGGGGATCGACGGATAAGAGCGAGCGCCCTTACGATCCCCGGCTCTTGGCTGAGTCCGCGCGCAGCTCCGCGATCATCTCCTCCAGGACTTCGTCCAGCGCGCTGGTCACCTCGCCCTGACCCAGCTGGCGCTCGGCCTTGAGCAGGGTGGCCAGGCGGGTGGCGGCCTTGCCCAGCGTCTCGGCGATGCGCAGCAGCTCGGGGAGGGGCCGGCCCTCGTCGGCCAGCGCCATCACCCGGCGCAGCACCACCCGCAGCATGGCGATTTCTTCGGTCAATCCGTCGCTTTTTCGTCTGCCCATGTGCACCCTCGATAATAGAACGTAATTTCTATGAATGAGGATACACAGTGAAAAGCCCCCCGTCAACCTGTCACTTGTTACAGGGTTGGGAAGTAGAAAAAAAGGGGTCTCCCTCGAGTGGAGGTGGGAAGGAAGGAAGGAAGGGTTTCTTTCCTTCCTTCCTTCCCGATCGGGCGGGAGGAGCCGCGTCCCGGGGCGAGGGGTGTCCGGTGGACCACGGGGGCAGGTGTGGGATGGGTTAATTACTACCCTAACTACAGGGGAAGAGATGCCACCCCGATGGGCCCGAGGGGGGACGCGCCTCCTATCCCACCTCGCCGGCGCACCTTAAAGACTGGTACAATTCAGGCGTGGACGAGAAAACCCTTGTCATGCTGGAATTTCCCCGCGTGCTCGAGCGGCTGGCTGAGCACTGCGATTTTTCCGCTTCGCGCGAGCTGGCCCTGTCCCTGCGCCCCACCACCGACCTGGAGGAGGCCCGTCTGCGCCTGCGCCGCACCAGCGAGGCCCGGCTACTGCTCAACACCAACGACCAGATCGGCGTGGGCGGCGCGCGGGACGTGCGCCCCATGGTCGCGCGGGCCGCCCGCGGCTCGGTGCTCGAGCCGTCCGAACTGCTGGACATCAAAGGCACCCTGATCGCCGCCCGCGAGCTGGGCCGCTTCTTCGAAAAGCAGTCCGCCACCTACCCCCTGCTGGCCGAAGTGGCTCTGGAGCTGGTCCCGCCCGCCGGCATCGTGGAGGCCATCTCGCGCGTGCTCTCGGACCGCGGCGAGGTGCTGGACAGCGCCTCCCCCGCGCTGTCCGCGCTGCGCAGCCAGATCAAGGTGGCCTACAACCGCCTGATATCCCGCCTGGAGGGCATCCTCAACGACCCGCGCAACACCCCCCACCTGCAGGAGCCGATCATCACCCAGCGGAACGGGCGCTACGTGATCCCGGTGCGCTCCGAGTCGCGCGGGCGCATTCGCTCCATCGTGCACGACCAGTCCGCCTCGGGTGCGACTGTGTTCGTCGAGCCGCTGGTGGTGGTGGAGCTGAACAACGCCTATCACCAGCTGCAGCTGGAGGAGCGGGACGAGGTGCGCCGCATCCTGGCCGAGGTCTCGGCGCAGGTGGGCGAGGCCGCCGGCGAGTTCGAGCGGCTGGTCTCGGCCCTGGCCGTCATCGACCTGCATCTGGCCTGCGCCCGCTACGCCGAAGCGCTGCACGCCAGCGAGCCGGAGCTGCTGCCCTTCCGCCCGAAGCGCGGCAACCATCCCGGGTCCACCATCTACCTGTACCAGGCCCGCCACCCCCTGCTGGACCCGGAGACCGTGGTCCCCATCGACGTGGACCTGTACGAGAAGACCTTCGCCGTGGTGATCACCGGTCCCAACACCGGCGGCAAGACGGTCACGCTCAAGACGGTGGGCCTGTTCGTGGCCATGGCGCAGTCGGGGCTGCACCTGCCGGCCCAGAGCGGCTCGCGGCTGAGCGTCTTCGAGAACATTTTCGCGGATATTGGCGACGAGCAGTCCATCGAGCAGTCGCTTTCCACCTTCTCGGCGCACGTCACCAACATCGTGCGCATCCTGACGCTGGCCAACTGGCGCAGTCTGGTGCTGCTGGACGAGCTGGGCGCCGGCACCGACCCGCAGGAAGGCTCCGCCCTGGCGCGGGCCATCCTGCAGTACATGGTCAGCCAGCGGATCACCTGCTTTGTGGCCACCCATTACCCCGAGCTGAAGGCCTTCGCCCACGCCACACCGGGGGTGGTCAACGCCTCGATGGAGTTTGATCTGAAGACGCTGCGCCCCACCTACCGCCTGACGGTGGGCCTGCCGGGGCGCTCCAACGCGCTCTACATCGCCAAACGGCTCAACCTGCTGCCGGAGATTGTCGAAAACGCCCGCAAGATGGTGAACCCGGCCGAACTGCAGGCCGACGACCTGCTCAACGAAATCCACGAGCAGCGCGAGCTGGCCCGTCAGGCACGCGCCGCCGCCGAAGCCGCCCGCGCCGAGAGCGAAGCCCTGCGCGCCGAGCTGCAGCGCCGTCTGGAACAGATCGAGGACGAGCGCCAGAAGGTGATTCAGCAGGCCCGCGAGCAGGCTGCGCAGGAAGTGGCCGGGCTGCGCCGCGAGCTGGACGACCTGCGCCGTGAACTGGCCCGCGCCCGCCAGCCGCTGGACGCCATCCGCGCCGTACAGGAGCAGGTTGAGGGGCTGGAAGAGATCGTGCAGGAGCCGGTGATCCGCCGCGCGCCGGCCGCCCCGCCCGCCGGCGGTGAGCAGGCCCCCCGCCCAC
>Ga0134099_1000902_pt1 | contig 30951 bp, 33 predicted proteins | sample 10_taG_2_FD_105482 | JGI IMG/M metagenome (GOLD analysis project Ga0134099, IMG submission 105482) | Switchgrass degrading microbial communities from high solid loading bioreactors in New Hampshire, USA - 10_41_5_180_A2 metaG | ecosystem: Engineered > Bioreactor > Semi-continuous > Anaerobic >...
TGTTATAGATAGAGACTACAATGCTGCTCGAAATATTTTACTGAAATCTACCGCAGGAACTGCGGGAAGTAACGCCTGGGGAGAGGTTTGGATGCAGACCTCTACGAACCAGGAAGCCCTGCCCGTAAGGGCGGGGTAGTTCACGGTACTGTTAAATCTTATCAAGAGGTTTATCGGGATACCATATAAAAATAAACTCATACAGAAAGTAGACATAGCATTATATATGTCACATGTCATATGATAAAATAAAAAAGTTATTATAAAAAAGATCTTATTCAAACTAAAGATAATGATAATAATGCACAATCAAGAGGCAGTTTTCAATGTATGCTATAAATCGCTCAAAAAGCTTATAAGCAATGGCAGGGCGATCTTTTTTATAAAGAAACTCTGTTTTTTTAAAACATCGCTTCTAATTTAATTTTGGAGGAGGTTATGATGGCAAAGCTTAAAGTTTTATTCCATGTAAATGAAAATGAAAAATGGAATGTGGCTCTTGGAAATATTACAAATCTTATTAAAGATGTGGGAGAAGATAATGCTGATATTGTAGTTCTTGCCAATGGTGCTTCTGTCTCTGCTTATGTTGATGATGAGAAGATTAAGATAATGAAGGACCTTTCTGAAAAAGGTGTAAAATTTATTGCATGCAGAAACTCTCTAAAAAAGATGTGTGCAGATAATGTGATCTGTATAAATGAAGACAAATTACCTTCCTTTGTAACGGTGGTTCCAGCTGGAATTACAGAAATTATAAAAAAACAGCAGGAAGGTTATGCTTATGTAAAACCATGAATGAATTGAGTGCAATATTCATATTCTTGCGAAATAAATTATAATTGATGGTATAATGAATTTAAAAATAAAAGCAGGAGGATCTTTATTATGATTGACAGAGCAAAAGTTGAACAGATTCTCGGCAAAATCAGAGTTGGTCTCATGGCAGATGGAGGAAACATTGATCTTGTTGATATCAAAGAAGATGTAATTTATGTGAAACTAAAGGGAGCATGTGGAACATGTCCAATGGCAACATTGACACTAAAAAACTGGGTTGAAAAGAATCTGAAAACTGAGATTCCAGAGGTTAAAGAAGTTGTAGCTGTTTAGCGTAATGTCCAGAATTTTTATAATTTTATTCTTATTAATTCCTTTATCCTGGACATGGGCAGAAGAAAGATTCCAGATAAAGGATATACGATATTATGAACTTTCGCAGGGAGTAAGAGTAGTAGTTGAGACAAATGGAGTTGTTGAGTTTGCAAGAGGACAACTTAAAAATCCAGAAAGAGTTTTTTTCGATATAAAAAAGTCTCTTCTTAATAAAGAAGCCAGAAAAGAATTTTTAGTTAATAATTCTGTTGTTAATAAAATTCGTGCTGGTCAGTTTGATACTAGCACGGTAAGGATAGTATTTGAATTATTAAAACCTGATTATGAATTTAAAGTTATCCAGCTTGAAAACCCATTTCGAATAGTTATTGATATATATCTTAAAGGAGGGAGTAAACAATCATTAAAAGAACTCGAAAAGAAAAAAGAATCAAAAATTTCTTTAAAAAGAACAATTGTTATTGATCCAGGGCATGGAGGGAAAGACCCAGGAGCGATAGGTCCAACTGGGTTAAAAGAGAAAGATGTTGTTCTTGATGTTGCTTTAAAAGTAAGAGAACTTTTAAAATCTGATCCGCAATATGACATTGTACTGACAAGAGATCAAGATATTTTTATACCTTTAAATAAGAGGACAGAAATTGCCAATAAAATAAATGCGGACCTTTTTATTTCAATTCATGCGAATGCTTCTACAAATTCTTATGCTCGTGGCGTTGAAACATATCTGCTCAACTGGACAGATGATGAGGAAGCTATAAGAGTTGCGGCCAGGGAAAACGCAATTTCTGTGAAAAAGATGAAGCAACTCAAGGGAGAACTGGGCTTTATGCTGGCATCTTTAGAAAGAGAGGCAAAACGAGATGATTCTGTTCGCCTTGCAGGATATATTCACAATTCTATGGCAGATGAGCTAAAAAACGATTTTTCCAGACATAATAATGGAGTAAAACAGGCTCTTTTCTATGTACTGGTGGGAGCACAGATGCCTTCATGTCTTCTTGAGATTTCTTATATCAGTAATCCTGAAGAGGAGAGACTGCTCGATGATGAATCATACAGAATGAAGATAGCACAATCACTTGTTGAGGGGATAAAAAACTATTTTATAAAGACAGACCAGATTAAAAAAGTAAAATATACAAAACATAATTCTTCACCAGTTAAAACAAATACTAAAAAAATTCAAAATAAAAAAGAGAAGACAAACCTTTAGATGAATTTATTCATAGAAAATGCTTCTATACTGGATGGAACCGGCAAAGATTTCTTTAAAGCCAACATAGGAATAAAAGACGATAAAATTGTATATATTGGTAAAGAAAAATTTTCTGCTGAAAGAATTGTCAATGCAAATGGGTTAATTCTTACTCCTGGTTTTATTGATACTCACTCACATTCTGAGTTTACAATTCTTGCTGCTCCTGAAGCAGAGGGAAAGATTACTCAGGGAATTACTACTGAAATAAACGGTAACTGTGGAGTTTCCTGCAGTCCAATGATTGGAGAGGTTGTTGAAAGGAAACTTCCTGAGTTAACCTCACTTGAGCTGACTCCCTGGAATACTATTCAGGAATATATTTCTCAATTGGAAAGGGTCAGACCAGCAATTAATTTTGCCACTCTTTGCGGTCATGGAAATATCAGAGGCTCGATAATTGGTTATAAAAACATCAAAGTCAAGAAAAAAGACATTAAGAAAATGAAAGAACTTTTATATAAAGAGCTTTTATCTGGTGTAAAAGGGCTTTCAACTGGATTGATATATCCTCCTGGAATGTTTGCTGACAGTGAAGAAATTATGGAACTTGCAAGAACTTTAAAAAAATTTAAAGGTATTTATACAACACATATGAGGAGCGAAGGAGATAAGCTTTTTGCGGCTTTGGAGGAGACTATATTAATTGGACGTATGGCAGGTATTTCTGTTCACATCTCGCATCTTAAGACATCTGGAAAAGGAAACTGGTGGAAGATTGATTCAGTTTTAAAAATGATAGAAGATGTAAAAAAAGAGGGGCTTAAAATATCAGCAGACAGGTATCCTTATATAGCTTCTGCAACAGATCTTGACGCAATGCTACCATCATGGATAGTAGAAGGAACAAGAGATGATATTATAAAAAGACTCAGAAGCGATACTGTAAGGAAAAAGATTAAAGAATACCTTAAACAGCGTGGTATGGACTTTTTAAACAGTCTCTTAATTTCTGATGTTGCCTATGAAAAAGACAAAAAAATAGAAGGCAAAAGATTAGGTGAACTTACAGATTTAGAATCAGCCTCACAATTTATATGTGATATCTTAATTCGTTCAAATCTCTATGTTGGAGTGATTTATTTTGGAATGAAGGAAGAAAATCTTGAGAAGATTTTATCTCAACCCTATGTAATGATTGGTACGGATAGTTCTGCAAGATGTAGTAGTGGAATAACAGCGAAAGGTAAACCTCATCCAAGAGGATTTGGGAGTTTTCCGAGATTTATAAAAAAATATATTCTTGATAGAGGTTTATTAAGCCTTCAGGACTCAATTAGAAAAATTACATATCTACCTGCAAAGACCTTCAGAATTGGAAAAAGAGGTCTTATAAAAGAAGGTTATTGTGCAGATATAGTTATTTTTAACCCTGCTGAAATTGAAGATAGAGCTACTTTTACAGAACCATTCAATGTTTCAAAAGGGATTAAATATGTAATTGTCAATGGTGAAATTGCTGTAGAGGATGGTACACTTACAGGTAAAAGAAATGGAAAGGTTTTATTATGAAATTTATTGGAATTACTTGCAGCATTGATGACAAAAAGCTTTACTTAAACAGGGACTACATTAATAGTATTGTCAGACTTGGTTTTATCCCTCTTGTTATTTCACCAGATATGATCATTCCATCTACATCAGCCCCTGATACCAAAGAGATTATTGCTTCTGAAGCTATTATTCACGGTCTTGTCGAAAAAATATCTGCATTAATAATTTCAGGTGGAGGAGATATCAATCCTGAGTTTTATAGAGAGAAAAACATAGCATGTAAATCTCTTGTTCCTGATAAAAGAGTAAAAGCAGAGATAGAGCTCCTAAAAATTTTTATCAAAACTGAAAAGCCTGTTTTAGGAATATGCTATGGAATGCAGCTTATGAATATATTTTTTGGTGGAACTCTTTATCAGAATCTTGAAACAGAAATTAATCATACATCTAATGATCATGGAATTCGGGTAATTGACGATTTTATTTTAAATAAAGGAGAATTTACAGTTAATAGCGCCCATCATCAGGCTATTAAATCCATAGGAGAAGGGCTTAAGATATTTTGTATGGCAAAGGATGGAGTTATAGAAGGTTTTTATCTTAAAGGACATCCTTTTTTTGTTGGAGTACAGTGGCATCCTGAAAGGCATCCAGGCAAAGCTTCTTTAGTCCTTTGGCAATCTTTTTCAAAAAAGATATAATAAAAAATATGAGCCCATCAAGAAAATACCGACTTTCTCTTGAAAGAAACTTTTATATCTGGATTTTACTATTTTTTATTGGCATACTTGGTTATATTAATTATCAGATTCTTAAATCGTTTCTTGCATCAGGTGGTTGGGCTATAGTTATTTCTCTTGTGTTTCAACCTGTGTTTGACTATCTGACTAAATTTATTAAATTTAAAGGAGTGTCTGCTCTTTTGACCATATTGTTGGTAATAGTGCTGTTTCTTTTTCCGCTGTTGTATATTTCTTATCAGATAGTCATTGAAGCTGGAGAGCTGATAAGAGGAGTGAATCTATTTGAGCTGGTAAATAACATTATGGCTAATCCACTACTTTCAAAAATACTGGAAAGATTAAGTTTTATTACAGGTAGTGATATTACATCAATTGAGATCTTTATTAAAAATGAGCTTGGAAATCTGATGAAGGAAGGAGCTTTGAAGATTGCTCATGGTTTCAGTGATATAGTTAATTTAGTTGTCAATATGGTATTAACATTTTTTATGGCTTTTTTCTTTCTAAAGGATGGAGAGCATTTTGTTAAAAAGATTGGAGAATTTTTACCTTTTTCTGAGATAGATAAAGTTTCAATAAGGCGTCAAATTAAAAACATAGTTTATACAACTTTTTATGGAGGCATATTAATCGCGATGCTTCAGGGAACTATTCTTGGTGTAACTTTTTATTTTCTTGATATTCCTTCATCGACGCTCTGGGGATTTGCAACAGCTGTTGCATCGTTTATTCCTATTTTAGGAGCTTTTGCGGTATGGGGACCTACTGCCTTTTATCTGCTGGCGAAGGGATTTATTATGAAAGGTATAATTCTTGCAGTTGTAGGTGCATTAATAATAAGCTCGATTGATAATGTTCTTAAACCTGTTATAATAAAAGGTAAAGTAAAATTACCTCTTATATTTATTTTTCTTTCTGTTCTTGGTGGTATCAAGGTGTTTGGACTTATTGGATTTATAATTGGTCCGCTTGTTTTTAGTCTTTTTGTTTCATTTTTAGAGATTCTTAAGAACTTTATAGGAGGTGCGGAAGATGTTTGAAAGAAAGGATTTAGAAGAACTTGAGAAATTACATTTCGATGATGCCTTTGTGGTTAGCCTTTTTTTGAATGTTTCTCCTCAGGAAAGAAAAAAACAGGCATATCTATCAAAGTTTAAAAATCTTGTAAAAAACAAAGCAGATTACAATGCCTGTAAAGAAGATATAGATAAAATAGAATCATTTTTACAAAGTGAAAGAGAGTCTTTTAAAAAATCAGTTGTTGTTTACAGTTGTGTTAAAAAAGACCTCTGGGTGAGATATGATTTAAATGTGGAACTTAATGATGATCTGGTTATTGATAGAACACCTTATACCTCTCCTCTTTTTGATTTGCTCGATAACTATCAGAAGTATGGTGTTCTTCTTGTTGATAAAAAGACAGCAAGGGTGTTTTTAGTCTTTTTGGGTGATATTGAAGAATATGGTATTGTTCATCATGAAGATGTACCCGGAAAACATAAAAAAGGTGGCTGGTTTGCTCTTGCAGAGAAAAGATATGAAAGACACATTGATTATCATGTAAAAATGCATTTAAAGGATGTCCTTGATAAATTTGATAGCTTCCTTAAAGATAAAGATATTCGGAGACTTATTATTGCTGGACCTGATGAGGCAATTTCTGAATTAATGGGACTACTTCCTGATGAAATAAAATCCAAGATAATAGGAAGAGTTAATTTAGAAAAATATGCTTCAAAAGATGAGGTTCTTGAGAAAGTGCTTCCATTTATTGAAGAATATGAAAAATTAAAAGAAAAAGAAACCGTTTCTGAGCTTATTATAAAGGCATTGAAAAATGAGAATGCTGTGATAGGAGTTGATGATGTTCTTAAATATTTAAGAGACAAGAGAGTTATGAAACTGGTGATTTCAAAAGATCATAAAGTTGGAGGATTTATCTGTCAGAATTGTGGATTTGCGACAACTCAGTCTGTTGAATGCTGTATGGAATGCGGTGGCTGTGTTATGAAATCTGAGGATTTAATAGAAAGAGCAACAGAAATGGCACTTGCTCAATCAGCACTGGTTGAAGTTGTCAAAGATGAAAAAGACAGAGGAAAACTTCTTGAATATGGTGGCGTAGGGGCTTTTTTAAGATTTTAGATGTTTTCTTAAATATGTTGCAGTGTATGAATTTTTAATTTTTAAAAAGTTTTGGAGGTTTCCTTCATAAAGAAGGTAACCTCCTTCATTTCCACCTTCTGGTCCAAGATCAATAATCCAGTCAGCCTGAGCTATAACCTGAAGATTGTGTTCAATTATAATTACTGTTGCAGATTTATCAAGCAGTCTTTTAATGATATTGAGAAATTTTTTTACATCTTCATAATGAAGTCCAACAGTTGGTTCATCAAGTATGTAAATAAAGCCTTTAAGTGAAGACTTTTTACCCGTAAGTGAGTTGAGAATCTCATTACATATTTTGATTCGTTGAGCTTCACCTCCAGAAAGAGTGGTTGCTGGCTGTCCTAATAATAGATACCCAAGTCCAAGTTCTCTGATAATTTTTATTTTTTCGCACAACCCATGGTCTTCATAAAAAAATTCGTAGGCTTCATCAAAGCTCATTGATAGAACTTCGTGTATATTTTTGTCTTTATATTTTACTTCCAGTACTTCTTTCCGAAACCTTTTTCCCTCACATTCTTCACATGATAGAAATAAGTCCTCAAAAAAATACATCTGCACTCGAATATATCCTTCTCCTTTGCAGGCGGGACAATAACCTAACGCACTATTTACTGAAAAGGCACCAGGAGACAGACCTCTTATTTTAGCTTCTTTTTGAGATGCAAAAATATCGCGTATTTTACTGTAAATACCCAGATATGTAACTGGCATTGACTTTGGAGTTCGTCCAATTGGAGACTGGTCAATTAACTTTATTGTTTTAATATTTGTTATTCCTTCAATTTCTTCAAACTCGAGAGGCTCCTGATTATCAATACCCAATTTGCCCGCAACAGCCTTATAAAATGTATCAACCACTAGAGAACTCTTTCCAGAACCAGAAACTCCTGTTACAACAGTAAGAGCGTTCATCGGGAAGTGAACTGTGATATTTTTTAGATTGTGTCCAGTTGATTTTTTCAAAGTTATGAAATTTTTAAAAGCTATCTCTTGATTTTTTACAGGAGCAAATTCTGATGTTTTCAGGTAATTAGCTGTATAAGAGTTAAAATTCAAAAAATTGTTTATTTCTCCTGAATAGATCACCTTGCCTCCCTGTCTTCCACCTTCTGGTCCGAGCTCAACTATCCAGTCTGCATGTGATATAACATCTTTGTCATGCTCCACAACTATAACTGTATTTCCATAGTCTGTAAGCTCTTTTAAAACTTTGACAATTCTGTCTGTGTCTCTTGGGTGTAATCCAACTGTTGGTTCATCAAGAACATAAAGGGTAGATGTGAGTTTGTTTGATAACTGATTAGATATATTAAGTCTCTGATATTCTCCTCCAGAAAGAGTCTTGATCTGTCTGTCAAGTGTTAAATAGTTAAGACCGACTCGTTCAAGGAATTCAAGATTCATTAAAATTTGTCTTACAGGTTCTTCTGCAATTGTATCTTCTTGCACAGACAGATTTAATGAATTAATCCATTGTTTGAGCTGGCTTATTGACATGAAGTTCAAGTCTCCGATATCAACCCCGTCTATCTTGAACATCAGCGCTGCTTCATTAAGTCTTTTTCCTTTACACCGGGAGCACAGAACAGGCTTTCTGATTCTTGAAAGAAAAACGCGTACATGAACTTTATATCTCTTTTTTTCGAGTTCTTCAAGAAAATCATTTATTCCATAAAAATATTGATTTCCTGTAAAAATTAGTTTTTTATGTTCTTCAGGCAGAGATCTGTAAGGCAGATTTATGTTTATACCTGAAAGTTTCGTTCCTTTGATAAGTTGTTTTTTCCACCATTTTAGAGTTGGTCTTTCCCATATTTCAACCGCTCCTTCATTAAGAGAAAGTTCTTTATCAGGAATTATATAATGTTCATCATATACCAGAACATAACCAAATCCCTTACACTCAGGGCAGGCTCCATGGGGATGATTAAATGAAAAAAGCATTGGTGAAGGATCTGGAGCTTTCATTCCGCACTGATGGCAGACAGGCTCAGAGAAAAAACTGAGTAATTTATTGTCTTCAACAATGTAAATTTTAACATCTCCCATTTTAAATGCTGCCTCAAGTGAATCAGTAAGTCTTATGCTGTCAGTAATTCTCAATCTATCAGTAATTACCATTTTTGAATTATTATTGGGTTCTTTAATTTCTGACATTTCCATGACTAGAGGGTTCTCATTTTGAAATATTAAAACTCTTGAAAATCCAAGCTGAATGAGTTTTTCAATTTCTTCCCTGCTTTCAAAAATAATAAATGCTCTTTTATTATAAAATTTGCTTAAAAGCTCTTGAGCTATCAACGAAGGATTCCATGATTTCAGTTCTATATGACATTTCGGACAGAATGGTTTTGCTATTTTTGAAAAAAGTATTCGCAGATAATCATAAATATTACTATGAGTTCCAACAGTTGCTCTTGAACCTTTAACAGGATTTCTCTGTTCAAGTGCTATTGAGGGTCTGATATTGTCTATTAAATCAACATCAGGTTTTGGAAGTTTTTCAATGAAAACTCTCGCATAACTTGACATGCATTCAATAAAACGCCATTGCCCTTCAGCATAAATTGTATCAAAGGCAAGAGAGGATTTCCCAGACCCTGAGATTCCAGTTATAACTGTTAATTTATTGTGAGGGATGTATAAATCTATATTCTGTAAGTTATTCTGTCGTGCTCCTTTAATTATAAGATAACTCTCTCTCTTAGAATTGTGCATCCTATATTCTAACTGTATGGTAAAATATTAAATCAATATTGGTTAAGGAGGTGTTAGCAATGAAGCTTAATCCAGAAAAAGAGGTAATTGAAACTGTGGCAAAAATAATGTTAATTTCTGCCAGAACAGCACCAAAGGCAAAAGGAGAAGATGAAATCATTACAGGAGTTGTAACAGAAAAAGAAAAGGACAAACTTGCTCAGGAGCTGGATAGCATCGGAGACAGAGGAGATGTATATAAATTTTTTAAAAGAGATGCTCAGAATGTTAGAGATTCTGAAGCAGTCATACTTATCGGTTTGAATTTTAAAAAACCTGCCGGTGTCAATTGCGGTGCATGTGGATATGACTGTAAAACAATTCTTAAACAGAAAGCTCATGAACTTGAGTATTCTGGCCCTGTCTGTACAATTAGAGCGGTAGATCTTGGAATTGCAATAGGTTCGGTAGTCTCTGTTGCCAAAGAACTCGGAGTTGACAATAGAGTTATGTATACTGTGGGTGCTGCTGCAAGAAGACTCAAGCTTATGAATGCACAGGTGATACTTGGTATTCCTTTAAGTGTGAAGGGCAAGAATATTTTCTTTGATAGAAAACCTGTTTAATTTTTATCTTTTCCGCATAGTTACTTAATTCTTTGAAAATTTTAAATAAATTTTAAACATTTTTTGTAAAAAATTGATATAATTTAATTATGAAGTGTATAAAGCCTCATGAAGAGGTGTAGATCCCTATGAAAGGGAGGTGTTTGAAATGATTAAGAAAGTTTCAGGCAAATCCGTATCTACCTGCAAGTGCAAGAGTTCATGCTAATTTTAAAAAAAGAGGGAGTCTTTTAACTCCCTCTTTTTTTATTCATTTAAAGTATGCCATAATACTGTATGCGTTATATTATTCTTATTCTTTTTTGCATCTTTATACCAATTTTAACCCACGCTCAGGAAGAGCAGGCTTATTTCAATTTTATAGCGGGATATTATTCAGTCATAAATGAGGATTTCAATAACGCTATCAATTATTATAAAGAAGCTTTAAAAACTGATCCCTCATCAAAACTTCTTAAAGTCATTTTAGCTGATTCATATTTAAAAACTGATAATTTAGAAATGGCAAGACAATACACCGATGAAGTTTTGAATGAAGATTCAGAAAATATTGAAGCTTTGAAGGTTCTTGCTGCAATTTATATGAAAGAAAGAAATGTTAATGAAGCTGTTAAGGTATATGAAAAAATTCTTGATAAATCCCCAAATAAAATTGAAGTTCTTTCAAAAATTGGAAATCTGTATCTTATCTCTGGCATGTATGATAAAGCCATTGAGACCTTTGAAAAAATACTTAAGGAAGATTCTGAAAATATAATGGCTCTACATTTTCTTGGAGTGATTTATATTGAAAAAAAGGATTTCAAATCAGCACGAGAAAAATTTAAAACAATTCTTAAAATAAATCCCGATTATGAACCTGCATATACAAATCTTGGAGCAGTAGAAGAACTTGAAGGAAATTTTAAAGAAGCAGAAAAATGTTTCAAAAAAGCATTGGAATTAAATCCTGAAAATCTTTTTGCTAGGGAAAGATTGATAAGTTTATATCTCTCTCAGAAATCATATGATGAAGCAATAAAAGAGCTTGAAACACTTAAAGGACAAAAATCTGAACCTGAAGAGATTCATGAAAAACTGGCACTGCTTTATTTACAGACAAAGCAGTATGATAAGGCTACTGAAGAGCTTGAATATCTTTTATCAAAGCATCCCAATGATTTGAATTTAATGTATTACCTTTCTCTTGTTTACATTGAAACAGGCAAATTAGATGAAGCAGAGCAAGTTTTAAAACATATTATTTCTATTAATCCAAAACAAATTAATGCATTTTTGAATCTTGCCACAGTTTATTTTAAGCAGAAAAAACTTACAGAGGCATTGAACATATATGATGAAATCTTGCAGTTTGCTGAGAATATCCCTGAAATTTATATTTATGCTGCTGAGACTGCGTTGGATTTAAAGGATTATCAAAAGGCAAAGCAGTATATTGATAAAGCTATATCTAAATTTCCTGATAATCCAGATGTAAATTTTGTGGCAGGAGTTGTTTTTGATAAACTTGGTCAGTTTGAAGAAACAGAAAAATTTATGAAAAAAGCAATTTCTCTTGACCCTGACAATGCAGAAGCCCTTAACTATCTTGGCTATAGCTATGCTGATAGAGGTATTAATCTTAAAGAGGCTCGTTCTTTAATTGAAAAAGCGGTTGAACTGAAACCAAACAACGGATACTATATTGACAGTCTTGGATGGGTTTATTTTAAACTTGGCGATAAACAAAATGCTTTGAAGTATCTTCTTGAAGCAATAAAATATGTAAAGGATGATCCTGTTATTCTTGAACATCTTGGAGATATATACAAAGAACTTGGAAACTATAAAGAAGCCTTAAAAACTTGGCAAGAAGCAATGAAGTATCATGAAAAAGAAGAAGGCGTTAAAGAAAGATTAGAGAAAAAAATAAAGGATCTTAATCAGCTTATAAAAAATTAATGCTCACCTACAAAGCTTTTGCCAAAATAAACTGGGCTTTATCAGTTTTAAATAAAAGAAATGATGGCTATCACGATATCATTTCACTTATGCATGCCATAGATCTTTATGATACATTAATTTTTGAGCCTTCCTCAGGTATCGAAATTCAGACAGAACTACCAATAAAAAGAGTGAATAATCTTATTTATAAAGCTATCATAGCGTTACAGCAGTATACAGGAATTAAAAAAGGTATAAAAGTAACACTGCATAAACAGATTCCAATAGGTGCTGGACTTGGAGGTGGAAGCTCTGATGCAGCTACCACTTTAAAAGCTTTAAATGAACTATGGGGCCTTAATCTTGGTGTAAATACCTTGCAGGAAATAGGTGCTTCTATAGGTAGTGATGTTCCTTTTTTCTTTAATCTTCCTCTCTGTATTGTTGAAGGCCGTGGGGATATAATTAAGCCTTTAAAAATTGAAAAATCATATACACTTGTAATTGTTAAACCCAAGTTCAGTATTTCTACTAAATGGGCATATGAATTTTTAAATTTAGAAACTGAATTGACAACAGAATATAAAAAAATAAATAATAATATTTGGCAGTTATATCTACTTTTATATGAGGGAGCTTATTCTAATTTTCATTCTTGGAATGATTTAGAAAAAAGTGTTTCCAGGAAATATCCTGAAATAGAAAAAATCAAGAAGAAATTATTAGAAGCGGGTGCTCTGATGAGCCTGTTGAGCGGTAGTGGTTCTACAGTATTTGGTGTTTTTAATAACGAAGTTGATGCTAATGAAACATTAAAAATTTTTGAGGGATACTGGTGCAAAGTGGTTCAGACTTTAACGTCGTATTAGAGGATTTCAGGTTACTTAATTGGGGAGTCGCCAAGTGGCAAGGCAGCGGATTTTGGATCCGCCATCCGCAGGTTCGAATCCTGCCTCCCCAGTCAGTAGTAAAGATTGTAAAAAAGAAGTAAATTTTATTATAAGGAGTTGACACAATGCCTGATGGTATTAAATTGATCACTGGAAATGCCAATCCTGAGCTTGCAAAAAAGGTGAGTGATTATTTAGAAATTCCTTTAACTGAGACAACTGTAAGCAGTTTTAGCGATGGAGAAATAATGGTTCAGATTAAAGAAAATGTACGCGGTTCTGATGCTTTTGTTATTCAGCCAACTTGTACACCTGTAAATCATAACCTTATGGAAGTTCTTTTAATAATTGATGCACTGAAAAGAGCCTCTGCAAGAAGAATAACAGCAGTTATGCCATACTATGGTTATGCAAGACAGGATAGAAAGGTGCAACCACGCGTACCTATATCAGCAAAGCTTGTGGCAAACTTGATAGCAACTGCTGGAGCTAACCGAGTGCTTTCAATTGACCTGCATGCTGGACAGATTCAGGGATTTTTTGATATTCCTGTAGATCATCTTTATGCTGCTCCTGTAATTCTGGATTATCTGAAAAAAAATAATCTTGTTAACAATATAATCGTAGTATCACCTGATGCAGGAGGAACAGAAAGAGCACGAACATTTGCAAAAAAAATCAACGCACCTCTGGCAATAATTGACAAAAGGCGGGATGCTCCAAATGTATCAAAGGTCATGCATGTTATTGGTGACGTGAAAGATAAGGATGCTTTAATAATTGATGATATGATTGATACAGGTGGAACAATGATTCAGGCTGCTCAGGCATTAAAAGATAATGGTGCACAAAGAGTTTTTGCTGCTTGTACTCATGCAGTATTGTCAGGTCCTGCAATCGATAGAATTAATAATTCAGTTTTGGAAGAAATGATAGTGACTGATACAATTCCAGTTTATGATAAAAAAGAAAGATGTCCCAAAATAAAAGTTCTTACAGTTGCATATCTTTTAGGAGAAGCCATAAAAAGAATTCATGAAGAAACTTCAATAAGTTCACTATTTGTATAAAGGAGGAGAAATAGAATGGAGAAATTTGTTTTAAATGTAGAAAAAAGAGAAAGGACAGGAAAAGGAGTTGCAAGACAGTTAAGAAATCAGGGAATTATTCCATGTGTTATTTATAAAAGCGGGCAGTCAACTCCTGTTCAGGTATCTAAAAAGGAACTTACAGGATTTATGAACATCGCCACAAGGGAAAAATTATTCGTTACACTTAAAATGAATGGAAGTGAAAAAAAAGCAATACTCCAGGATTATCAGGTTGATCCTGTTAGTGGGAAACTATTACATGTTGATTTTATGGAAGTTAGTGCTACTGAAAAAATCAGGGTTTCAGTACCGGTTGTTCTTGTTGGTGAACCAATAGGAACAAAAGAAGATAAGGGAGTTCTTCAGCATGTAATTTCAGAAATTGAAATCGAGGCAATTCCTGAAAAAATACCTGGTCATATTGAAGTTGATGTTTCTGCATTAAAAGTTGGAGATGCTATACACGTAAAAGATATTATATTTGAAGAGGAAATAAAACTAATATCAAATCCTGAAGATGTTATTGCAACAGTTACAGTTGAAGCAGAAGAAGAGATTGCGCCAGTTATAGAAGAAGAACCAGCTGAACCTGAGGTTATAAAGAAAGGCAAGAAAGCCGAAGAAGAATCTGAAGAAGAAAAATAGAAACATTTGAATGATAGTTGTTGTAGGGCTGGGAAATCCTGGTAGAAAATATGCTAAAACAAAGCATAATGTTGGATTTATGGTAGTTGATGCATTAGTAAGAAAATACAACTTTTCAGAGTTTAGAAATAAATATGATTACTTTATTGCAGAAGGCAGAGTTGAAAATCATGATATTGTCATGATAAAGCCAGCTACTTATATGAATTTAAGTGGTAACGTTGTAAAAAAAGTAATAAATAAAACTATAATAAATTCGCTGCCAGACTCTTTAATTGTCATCCATGATGATATGGATTTGCCGATTGGGAAAATTAAAATAAAGAAAAATGGTTCATCAGGAGGGCACAAGGGAGTGCAGTCAATTATTGACAGTCTTGGTACTAATAATTTTATAAGAGTAAAAATAGGTATTGGTAAAGACCTCTTTCAGGATGGTTCAGATTATGTGCTCAGTCCATTTACAAAGGAACAACAGGCTGTTATTAAAGAGAAAATTTCTCAGGCAGCAGATGCAATTATTGTTATAATTAATGAGGGTGTTGATAAAGCTATGACTATTTATAACAGAAATTAAGATTATGGTCTGGATTGTTTTATTTTTTATTATTTTGATACTTCCTGAATCAGCCTACGCGTGGGGGCCTCTGACTCATGCATATTTATCTCAACAAATATTTTTCGTTCCTGCCATGCTTCCTGCAGAATTACTCACTACATTAAAACATTATAAAGAATATTTTATCTATGGAAATCTAATACCTGATATAGTAATTGGTAAAAAATATCTACCTGAGGATAAAAATCCTCATTCATGGAAAACCGGGCTTAGACTGCTTAAGGAAGCTAAAATTCCGGAAGAAACATCTTTTGCCTATGGATATTTAACTCATCTGGCTGCTGATGCAGTACTTCATAATGATATTAAAAATTTAACCACTCTTAAGCATACATTATTTGAGCTCAAGGCAGATAGAATTATTGATAGGTATTACTGGATACAGATTATGACCATTAACAAAAAGGTTAAAAAAACAAGCGAAAAATTTTTTGAACAGGCCGTAAGCAGCAATTTTCTATCTTTGAAAACAAATACAAAAATTTATAAATCTTTAATTTTTCTTTCAGCTTTTAATATTGGAGAATTAAAAAATACAGAATTATTTGATTCATTGCATTTGAAATCCTTATCTGCAATGATAGAGTTGTTAAATAACAGAGAAAATTCAGAAATAATTAATCTTCCACCACATAATTAATTTAAAACACATTTAAAAAACTCTTTTTATTGTCCTATCTATAGGGCAGGGTAAGATAATAAAAAAATAGAGCCTTTTTTATATAAGTGTTTTTTTAAATATTAAATATTTACTTAAACTGTAAAATCATTAAAGATAGAACTGCAAAAAAAAGGGGAGCAACAGCTCCCCAAAAAAAGAAAAAATAAAAAATTACTTCACAAAAGGATTTGCATAGTAAGTTATAAGTACGATAACAAGGGCATAAATAACCAAAGTTTCAATCAGTGCCAATCCAATAATGAAAGTAGTAAGAAGCTTACCCGCAACGCCAGGATTTCTTGCTGAGCCTTCCATGATTCCTCTTAAACCATGCCCCATTCCAATACCACCACCAGCTGCTGCAAGGCCAATTCCCACTAATGCACCAAGACTTGCAAGTCCGTAATAATTTAGTTTTGCAGCATCTGGAGATGCATCGGCAGCAAATACTGCTGAGGCGGAAAGCAATAAACTGGCTAATAAAATAGTTATTAAAACTTTTTTCATTATTACACCTCCTTTCTTTTAATGATGTTCTTCTACAGCACCACCAATATAGGCAGCTGTAAGTATCATAAATATATATGCCTGAATTAAACTAACCGCTGCTCCTAAAATAAGAACAAGTGTTGGAACAAGTAAAGGAGTCAGCACACCAAGAACCATTAATAAAAGATGTTTGCTCATCATATTACCAAAAAGCCTGACAGACAGAGTAATAGGTCTGGCAAGATGGCTAATCCATTCTACGATAAACATAAACAGCATGAAAGGGATCGCATAAATATTTCTAATAGGACCTAAAAAGAATCCAAGATATTTTATTCCGTGAACCTTGAAACCATAAAATTGATAAATAAAAAAGACAGGGACAGCAAGTGAAGCATTTGTATTAAGATTTCCTGTTGGAGACTCAAATCCAGGAATAAGACCGAATAAATTACAGGTTAAAATGTACAAAAACAGAGTACCAAGAAGCGGAATAAAAGTTTTTGATTTAGGACCTACAGCATCTCGTGCTTGCGTGATAATGAACTCCATAATGAATTCCATAAAATTTTGTAAACCAGAAGGAATTAAAGATAGTCTTGCTCTAACAATTAAAGCAATCAAGATAAGAAATACAATGGCTAACCAAGAATAACTAACATAAGGTGGAACGCTGGGAATCAACATTCCTAAAAAAGTTGGTGCTTCCACTGTAAACCCCCTTTCTTTTTAATTAAGGTATAATACATAAAAATTTTTCTAATGTCAAGCATATAACAAAACTTCTTTTATTTATTGGAATTTTGTTACAATTTTTTATGGATCCGGTTACTCATTTTCTTTCAGGCTTTGTTCTTGGTAAAACAATAACAAAACATAAAATACTTTTTGCTGTAATTCTGGTCAGTTCAATTATTCCTGATATCGATATTATTATGAGGCTTACCAGTAAAGAGTTATTTTTAATATATCATAGAGGCATTACTCATGGAATTGCAGCTCTGTTTTTATTTCCTTTTATACCTGCTATTATTTTCAGAAAAAAAATTTCTTTTTTAAAAACTTATACAGTTACATTTTCAGCATATGCTTTGCATTTATTTTTAGATCTTACAAATCAATATGGAACAAAAATTTTATCTCCCTTTGACTGGACCCCGTATAGTCTGGCTTTAACATTTATAATTGATCCATATATTTTACTTCCTTTGTTATTAGCGGTTTTATTGTCAATTAAATTCAAAAAACAGGCAAAGTTTTTATATGTGTTTTCTATGATTTTTATTGCTATATATATTGGAACAAAAGCATATCTAAAAGCTGAAGCAAAGGATTTCCTTAAACAAAAAATTGAAGCTCATCAATACAGAGTATATCCTCTTCCAAATGATTTTTTAAGGTGGTGGTTTGTTTCAAGATATTCAGATGAATACATTACTGGATTTGTTGACCTTTTTACCAGGCGTGTTTATATTGATGAAAGAATTAAAATCAAAAATGATTCTGCAGTTGATAAATCAAAAGATACCGAATCTGTAAAGGCTTTGCTTTCATTTGCAACTCATCCAGTTGCCGAGATTAAACATGAAGGGAATACAACTGTTGTGATCTGGCAGGATCTTTCCTATGGATTTCTACCGGATAACAGATTTTCAGCAAACGTCTGGTTACAAAAAACTTCTCAGGGCTATAGAATAATAAATTCAACTTTAAAGATATGAAAATCTGCGAAATATTTGCAAGCATTCAGGGAGAGAGTTCCCTGGTTGGTATTCCAATGATATTTATAAGGCTTACAGGATGCAATCTAAGGTGTAGGTACTGTGATACACAGTATTCTTACTCAGAAGGTGAAGAGCTTTCAGTTGATCAGGTTATCGATAAAGTGAAACAGTTTAAACTTAAATATATTGAAATAACAGGAGGAGAACCACTTTTACAGAATGAAGTGTATGAATTAATGAATAATCTTGTTAAATCGTATAATGTTGTTCTTGAGACAAATGGTTCTGTTTCTATTAACAAAGTCAATCCTCAAGTAAAAATAGTGATGGATATTAAAACTCCTGGAAGCGGAATGAATCATAGGAACTATCTTAAAAATATAAATTGTCTCAAAAAAACTGATGAAGTTAAGTTTGTAATAGCTGATAGAGAGGACTATGAATGGACAAAGGAATTTATCAACACTCACACTCTCAATGCTGAAGAGATTTTATTTTCGCCTGTATTTGAAATTCTTGATCCAGCAGAGCTTTCAAAATGGATAATTCAAGATTCTCTTTCAGTCAGGCTGAATTTACAGATTCATAAATATATTTTTGGAGATAAACGCGGTGTTTAGGGTTTATAGTATTTTTTCTTCTCTGGCAGATAATCCTGCTTTACATAGCCTCCATAGTCATGAGGATACTTATAACCTTTCCCATGTCCAAGTTTTTTGGCTCCCGGATAATTGGCATCTTTTAGATGCTCTGGAACAGGAAGCGTCATACCGGTTTCAATATCTTTCAAAGCTTCTTCAATAGCTCTGTAACAGGCGTTACTTTTTGGAGCTAAAGCCACATAAAGCGCAGCATGTGCAAGAATTATCCTTGCTTCAGGCATCCCGATAATTTCTACTGCTTGAGATGCTTGTGTTGCAACTATCAATGCCATTGGGTCAGCAATACCAACATCCTCACTTGCCGCAATTATAATTCTACGAGCAATAAAACGAGGGTCTTCACCTGCATAAATCATTTTTGCAAGCCAGTAAACAGTAGCGTCTGGATCACTTCCGCGCATGCTTTTTATAAAAGCTGAAGCAGTGTCATAATGTTCATCTCCTGATTTGTCATAGACAATGTGTTTTTTCTGAATGCTTTCCTCTGCTATTTTGGTGTCAATTTTAATAATGCCATCTTTATCCGGTTGAGTTGTTAGTACAGCTATTTCAAGTGCAGAAAGAGCTTTTCTCGCATCTCCGTCTGAAGACTTCGCAATATGAGATAGTGCTTCAGGAGTAATATCAATTTTTACATTCCCAAATCCTCTCTCTTTGTCTTTTAAAGCTCTTGTAAGAATTGTGATGATATCTTCCTCTAATAGATGTTTAAGTTCAAACACATGACTTCTTGAAAGAAGTGCGGAATTCAGATAAAAAAAAGGATTTTCTATTGTTGCACCAATTAGTATAATGTTACCCTCCTCGATATCAGGAAGTAAGGCATCCTGGGACACCCTGTTAAGCCTGTGAATTTCATCAATAAAAAGGATTGTTTTTTCACCTTTATTTCGTCTCTGTCTTGCAAAAGCTAAATTTTTCCTTATTTCTTCAATATTTAATGTTGTAGCATTCAACCATTGAAAATGTGCTTTTGTTTTGCTGGCAATTATTCTTGCAAGAGCAGTTTTGCCCGTTCCTGGAGGACCATATAAAATTAAAGAGGTTATTCTATCTGAATCAATTGCTCTTCTGAGAAGTTTTCCCTCTGAAAGAACATGACTCTGCCCAATATATTCATCAAGGTTTCTTGGAGCCATTCTATAGGCAAGAGGCTCTGTTTTGTGATTTTGTGCAAGTGTATCAAATAAATCGTTCATTTTATTTTACCGAGCATTTTTATAAAACTCTTTAGAAGGTCAGCGTCATGATCACCTTTTTCCTTAACTATTATGGATAAAGCAAAATAAGGAGTCAGAGGAGGTTTATAAGGTCTTTGAGTTGTTAAAGCGTCATAACAGTCTGCAATAGCTGTAATTCTTCCAAAAAGTTTTATTTCTGATTCCTTTAAACCAAAAGGATAGCCTTTTCCTGAAAGTTTCTCGTGGTGCTGAAGAACTGCTGAAGAAGATTCTTCAGGAAATTCTTTCTGTTCTTTAAGCAGTTCATATCCCAATAAAACATGTTGTTTTATAATGTTATATTCTGTGTCATTTAACCTGCCCTGTTTATTTAGTATTTCATTTGGAATCTGTGTTTTTCCCAAGTCATGCAAGATTGCTCCTATCCCGAGTTTATATAAAATATCTCTATCAATTCCTATTTGTATTCCAAGCCCTATTGATAGAACTCCAACATTAACAGAATGAATATATGTGTAATAATCGTAACCTTTTAAACTAATAAGTTTATATATGGAATCCGGATTATCAAAAATAGTCTCTATGATATTGTTTACAATATTTTCTACTTTTTTTATTCTTTCTCCACTTCTTGGCTCATTTAATACATCAGTAATTGCCATTTTAGCGTTTTCTTTTACTAAGATCTCTTTTAATTCCTTATTAGTTTGCTCATCTGCTTTATTGAGTTTAGCTTCAAGAGAATTAAGATATTCTTTAAAAAGGGGTAAATCTTTTTTTTCAATTAAAATATCACCCTCTTCAGGAATAGTATCATTATAGAGGATAGAATTTTTTTCAGCAGAAACATCAACAATTTTTGTAATGTTAAAGTTTTTAATAATATAAATTGGAAAATTGACTTCTGTTCCTGGAATTATTAATGACCTGTCTATTTGATAAAGATTTTCTTTGGAAAAAGAGTAATTCTTGAAAGCAAGTGGTGAATCAAGAGCTGATTCAGGAGAGATTTTTTTTGCAAGATAAGAATCAAGAACCTCTTCATCGGATAATTCAATATAAACATGGGTGAACCCTTTTTCTTTAAGAGTTTGGGAAAAAAGATTTGAAAACTTAGCTCCTTTATTAAAGATTTTTCTTCTTATTCCACCGTCTTCAACATAGACATCAAAAGGTAAAATTTTATTGATTTTCAATCTATTAACATCAATTTTTAATAAATCTTTTTCTAAAATTTCTACTATTTTTGTTTTAATCATTAATTAATTATTGCAAAAAATATTTACAAAATGGAATATATTTTATTTTTTCTTGAACTTCTTTATAAATACTTATCTTTTACAATTCCTTTCAACAATTTTGAGTTATAATAAAATTATGCGTAATTATCCGGAAATCTTGAAAAGAAATAAGATAGAGGCTTTTTTTACAAAAAAAATAAAAAACTTCGAACAATTTAAAAATTCATTACCAATCATGAAACTTTATATGCCAATTCAGAGACATACAGACCTCATTACAGTTTTACGTTGTTATACAAAGCCAGAAATAGCAGATGCAATAATTACAGATCAAAAAGAAATATTCATAGGAATAAAGACAGCAGATTGTTTACCTGTATTGATATTTGATCCTGAAAACAACATAATTGGTGCAGTTCATGCTGGCTGGCGTGGAACGGCAAAAGGAATTTTAAAAAAAACAATTATTAAAATGAACGAAATTTATGGATGTAATCCTGGAAACCTTCTTATAGCAATGGGACCATGTATTAAAGGATGCTGTTATGAAGTGGGAGAGGAAGTAGTAGAAGCCTTAAAGAGAGAAACTCCCGCAGAAGATTATATTTTAAAACGAAATGGTAGAATACATGTTGATCTTTCTATGGCTAATATGCTCCAGGTTTTAGTAACAGGCGTTAAAAAAGAAAATATATGGATATCTGAGGATTGTACATACTGTAAACATGACCATTATGCTTCGTACAGATTTTACGGTAAAACAGCAGAAAAACAATATGGAATAATTGGAATGTTATAATAACTGAAACGGGGTGTAGCGCAGTCTGGTAGCGCACACGGTTCGGGACCGTGGTGTCGGAGGTTCAAATCCTCTCACCCCGATGAAGGTTAAAATTTATATGGAGAAAAAAATGCACAGAAGAAATAATTTCTGGTGTGGATTTTATTTTAACTAAGCTGCTCCTGGCAGTTTAGTCTGTTTGAATAACCAAGGCAGGCACGTCAGGGGTAGATAATGCCCCTGATTTGTCTGCTTTTTTTATTAAAAACATTATGGAGGTTTAAAAATGGTTATTGTAATGAAACCAGAGGCAACAGAGGAGCAACTTCAAAACGTTGTGACAAGAATTGAAGAACTTGGTTACAAGCCACATATAATTTACGGTGCTACAAGAAATGTAATTGGAGCGGTAGGTGATGAGAGGGGTAAATTTATACTTCAAAGTCTTGAGGTAATGGATGGAGTTGAGGCAGTCATTCCCATTTTGAAACCATATAAACTTACATCAAAAGAAGTAAAAAGAGAAAAAAGTATTATCAATGTAAAAGACGTGGCAATTGGAGGTGATGAACTAGTAGTCATTGCAGGACCATGTGCAGTTGAAAATGAAGAGCAGATAATTAATACTGCAAAGGCTGTAAAATCACTTGGTGGTCATATCTTGAGAGGAGGTGCTTACAAACCGAGAACTTCTCCTTATTCTTTTCAGGGGCTTGGCAAGGAAGGACTTGAATTGCTTAAAAAGGCTGCTGATATTGCCTTACTACCTGTGGTTACAGAAGTTGTAAATCCTGAACATGTTGAACTTGTCTGTGAATATGTTGATATTCTTCAGATAGGAACAAGAAATGCTCAAAATTTCGAGCTTTTAAAAAAAGTTGGACAGATAGATAAACCTGTTATTCTTAAAAGGGGAATGGCAATGACAATAAAAGAGTGGCTTATGAGTGCAGAATATATTTTAAGCGAGGGGAATATGAATGTAATATTATGTGAAAGAGGGATAAGAACATTTGAAACAGCCACAAGGAATACTCTTGATTTATCAGCGATAACTGTGCTCAAAGAAGAAACCCATCTTCCTGTTATTGTTGATCCCTCTCATGCTACAGGATATGCGAAATATGTACCTTCAATGTCGTATGCAGCTGTTGCAGCTGGAGCAGACGGATTAATGGTAGAAGTGCATCCACAACCTGAAAAAGCATTTTCAGATGGGCCACAATCCTTGAATTTTAATTCTTTTGGAAACCTGGTAGCAAAGTTAAAACAACTATCATGGATGATGGCAAGACTTTAACCATATCGAATTTTCATTAAGATAATTAAAAAAATTAAAATTAATGAAACGAAATTGGCTAAGATTACAGGAAGTTCATTGATAAGAAGTCCATAAAAAAACCAGAGAGTTATGCCCGCTGCAAGAAAAATAAACATAGCAAGAGAAACATCCTTAGCAGATTTCGTTTTATGAATTTTAATTGCCTGCGGAATTAAAGCAGTCGTTGTAATAATTCCTGCTACAATTCCTATTATATTACTAAAATTAATTGACAAGTCCATAATTTATATTATAATTTTATTTATATTTTGAATTTAAAAAACTTTAAAAAGAGGATAAAATGGTTTGTAATCAGAAAGACATGAGGATTGATATTCAGAGACTTACAAAGCTTCCCACGCTTTCATATACAGCTGAAAAAATATTGAATCTGACTTCAAAAGAGTTAACTCATCTTGATGAACTTGTTTATATTATAAATAGAGATCCTCCAATTATGTCAAAGGTTCTTGGAATAGCTAATATAGTTTATTTAGGACATTATAAACCAATTACAACTGTTAAAGAAGCACTTTTTACAATCGGATTTAAGACTTTAAAAAACATTGCTTTGAGTGTATCAATATTTAGTTTTTTTAAATCCACTCAAGAAAAAGAAAAAAGTTATATCAGACTTTTCAGACACTCTGTTGCTACGGGTGCAATATGTAAGATTATTTCAGAAAAATTTTTAAAAGAGGCTTCTGAAGAGAATTTTACAGCCGGAGTTCTTCATGATATAGGGTGGTTTGCTCTTCATTATGCTTTTTATGACCATTTTAAAAAAATCAAAGAAGGCATTTCACAAGAAATATCTCTAAATAAAGTAGAATTGAATATTACTGGAACAACGCATACAGAAATAGGAAAATGGCTAGCTGAAACATGGGGGTTGCCTGAAATAGTCTGTGATGCAATTTTTTATCATCATGATTTGCCGCAGAAGTCTATGAAATATTCAAAGGCTGTTGCTTTGGTTCAACTCTCAAATTTTATTGCTGGAGAAATTGGATACCATCCTTTTGAAGTTAAAGTAGGGATAGACTTCTTTAGGGATAAAGTTTATCAAATTTTAAAACTTCCAGATACGTATGAATTAATTTCAGAGGTACAGGATATTATTAAAGAAGTAGAAAATCTATGAGAGATATTTTATTAGATATCGGACAAGCCCTATTTCTTGAAAATTTAGATAAACTGACCGATGAAGAACTCAAAGAGATTATATTAAAACACATTGAAAAACGATGCTTACTTGAAAAATCTCTTTTTATATTAAGTGAAGACCTGGCTTTCAGTAGTGAGCTTTCAATAAGGGTTATCTCTACTGTTAATAGAATTCTTTATAAAATCTATTCTGATATTGATTTTTACAGATTTATTGCATATTGTTTTGATGAGTTTATAAGGCTAATTCCCGCTGAAAATATTTCATTTATGGAAAAACATCCTAACTTAAACTATCTTATTTTAAAAGTTGCTTCAGGAAAGATTAAGCTCAGAGATTTTAAAACAAAAATATTTGATATTGATGACAGTCTTGCCGGGAGAGTTTTTAAAAAAGGCCATTTTATTTATATTGCAGATATCAAAAAAAATAAAAAATTTAATTTAAGGCTTTCAACTCTGCCAATAAGGTCAGTTCTTTCTGTTCCAGTAAAAATTCAGAATGAGATTGTTGGAGTAATTAATTTCTCACATCCAGACACCAATGCTTTTGATGAATCCTGTATATTCTTTTTTATTTCACTGGTGCATCTTTTTTCTTCGGTCTTAACAAATTTTAAACTTTACAGAGAAAATCTTAAATTTAACGAGTATCTAAAAAAAGAGGTTCAGCGACAGACATTAGAACTTCAGAAGCTTAACAAAAAGCTTTATAAAGCTTCAATAACAGATTCCCTTACAGGAATACCCAACAGGCGATTCTTTTTTAAGAGGCTTGAGGAAGAGTATGCAAGATCTTTAAGGTATGGAGATAACTTTTGTCTTGTTCTGTTTGACCTTGATGGGCTAAAAAAAGTCAATGATACATTTGGACATCCTGAAGGTGACAGGCTTATAAAACTTTTTGCAAAAATATTAAAAAACAATACAAGAAAAGAGGATATTATAGCCCGCATTGGAGGTGATGAATTTGGCTGCATTCTTATTGGTGCTAGTTTGCAAGGAGCAAAAAAGTTTGCCGAAGACATAAAAGAAAGTTTTAAAAGCAAATATAAAAAAACTTCTGTTAGTACAAGTGGTGCTGTTGGGTGTATGGAGACAGGATTATCTTTTACATTTTATAAGAGCTATAAAGAATTTTTTGAACAAGTTGATAAAGTTTTGTTTCAGGCGAAAAAAAGTAAAGATATAATAAAAGTTATTGAAACAGATTGAACAAATATGATAAATTTTAAACTTAATGTAAAAGGTCTTTGACCTTTTTAAAACACACGCCCTAAAAATTCTCTAATGGTCCTTACAGGGTTAAGGAGGATGGGCGGAGGTAAAACCATTTAGGAGGATTTTATGTCTGTAGTTTCAATGAAAGAGCTTCTTGAAGCAGGTGCTCACTTTGGTCATCAGGTCAAACGCTGGAATCCCAAGATGAAGAAGTACATTTTTGCGGAAAGGAATGGTATTCACATAATTGACCTTCAGAAAACTGTTAAAGGACTTGAAGAAGCTTATGAGTTTTTAAAAAATATTGCATCTCAGGGAGATGCGATCCTGTTTGTCGGGACAAAAAAACAGGCACAGGAAGCAATAGCTGAGGAAGCAAAGAGAGCTGGTGTTTTTTATGTAAACCATCGGTGGCTTGGAGGTATGCTTACAAATTTTTCAACCGTACGAAAGAGTGTTGAAAAATGGCAGAAAATTGAACAGATGAAGGAAGACGGAAGTTTGTATTTACACACTAAAAAAGAAATTGCGAAGTATGAAAAAGAAAGACAGAAACTTGAGTTAAACTTAATCGGAATTAAAGATATGATGGAACTTCCAAAGGTAATTTATATTGTAGATATAAAGAAGGAAAAAATAGCTGTAGAGGAAGCAATAAAGCTTGGAATTCCGATAGTTGCAGTTGTTGATACAAATTGTGACCCTGACCTTGTTGATTATGTTATTCCTGGAAATGATGATGCAATCAGGGCAATAAAGCTCATAACATCAAAGATGGCTGATGCAGTGTTAGAGGGCAAAGAGATTTTGTTGAAGAAACTCGAAGAAGAGGCAGAAAAAGCAGCAATCAAAGAAAAAATACTCCAGGAAGAGGAGTATCAGAAGTCAATGGATGAATACATCGAACAATAAAGGAGGAATTCAGATGGCCATAACTGCTCAAATGGTAAAAGAACTCAGAGAAAAGACAGGTGCTGGAATGATGGAATGTAAAAAAGCACTTGAAGCTTCAGAGGGAGATTTTAATAAAGCTATTGAATTTTTAAGACAGAAAGGACTGGCAACTGCTCAGAAAAAAGCATCAAGAAGTGCAACAGAAGGTATTATAACTTCCTATATTCATATGGATAAAATTGGAGTTATGCTTGAACTCAACTGTGAAACAGATTTTGTTGCCAAAAACGAAGAGTTTCGTCAGCTTGCCAAGGATATTGCAATGCACATTGCTGCCTCAAATCCTCAATATATAAAGAGACAAGATGTGCCAGAAGAAGTTGTAGAGAAAGAAAAAGAAATCTACAAAGCTCAAATTACGGGCAATAAACCACCACAGGTTGTTGAAAAAATTGTTGAGGGAAAACTTGAAAAATTTTTTGAAGAGATGTGTCTTCTCGAACAGCCATTTATCAGAGAACCTGAGAAAAAGATAAAAGACCTAATTACTGAAAAAGTTGCCAAATTCGGTGAAAATATTATTGTAAGGAGATTTGTAAGATTCCAGGTAGGTCAGTCACAGAGTGAGTAAAGCTTGTTTTAAAAGAATACTTTTGAAGTTAAGTGGTGAAGCCCTGATGGGAGAAAAGGGTTACGGAATTGATCCAGTTACAGTTAACTATATGGCAGAGGAAATAAAAAAAGCTTATGAACTGGGTATTGAAATTGCTGTTGTAATTGGTGGTGGTAATATTTTCCGAGGGGTTGAAGCTGCAGAGCAGGGGATTGAAAGGGCAACGGCAGATTATATGGGAATGCTTGCAACTGTAATTAATGCACTTGCCCTCCAGAATGCTCTTGAAAAAATTGATGTTAATACCAGAGTGCAGTCTGCGATTGAGATGCGAGAACTTGCTGAACCATATATCAGAAGAAAGGCAATGAGACATCTTGAAAAGGGTCGTGTTGTAATATTTGCAGCTGGAACAGGTAATCCATATTTCACAACCGATACAGCAGCAGCTCTAAGGGCAATAGAAATCGGTGCAGATGTTATTATGAAGGGAACAAAGGTAGATGGGATATATTCATCTGACCCTTTTAAAGATCCGAAGGCAAAAAAGTTTGATAAGCTTACTTATATGGATGTTATAAGAGATTCACTTAAAGTAATGGATTCAACGGCAATCACTCTCTGCATGGATAACAATCTGCCAATTGTTGTATTTAATATCCGCAAATCTGATAATTTAAAGAAAATAATTTTAGGGCAAAAAATAGGAAGTATTGTTTTAAAAGAGGTGCAATATGCAGGACTTCAAGAAGAAAGCTAATGACAAAATGACTCAGGCATTAGAAGTATTTAAAAAAGATTTGAGTACTTTTAGAACAGGGAGGGCTTCATTAGGAATTCTTGACAATATTAAAGTTGACTACTATGGAAACGTGGTTCCTCTAAATCAGGTTGCTACGCTCGGAATACCAGAACCAAGGATGATAACAATACAGCCATGGGAACAGAAAATGATATCCGAGATAGAAAGATCAATAATGAAATCTGACCTCGGACTTACTCCAATTAATGATGGGAAGATGATTAAAATAGTTATTCCAGCCTTAACAGAAGAACGTAGAAAACAGCTTGTTAAAGTTGTAAGGAAAAGAGCTGAAGAGGCCAGAGTGGCAGTAAGAAATATTCGCAGAGATATAATTGAAGAAGTAAAAAAAAGTGAAAAAGAAAAGAAGATAAGTGAAGATGACTCTCATAGACTACAGGAAGAGATACAGAAAATAACAAATGCTTTTATTGAAAAAATCGATCATTTGCTTGAACAAAAAGAGAAGGAAATCATGGAGGTTTAAATGGATACAGAACTGGAAAGAAGGACCAGATTAAAAAAAATGCTCAACAAAATGAAAGAACAGATTCTTCAGGAAGCAAAAGAGGAGATGAAAAAATTTCAAACCGGAGAAAAACGTCAGATTGCAGAAGCAGTAATGGATGATGCTGATTTAAGCGCTATTGACATTTCTGAAGACATAAGCTTAAAAAAATTAAGTACGCACAGGGACATTCTTAAAAAAATAGAGGAAGCATTACAAAAACTTGAAGATAATACATATGGAATATGCGAGATGTGTGGAGATGAAATCCCAGAGGAGCGATTAAAAATTCTTCCATTTGCAATATACTGCAGAGACTGTCAGGAAAAGATAGAGATGATTGAAAAATTCGAAGGAGAAGAAAGCTAATAAACTATTCTTTCCAGAAAAAGTCCATTGGGAGGAGCTGTCTGCATTGAAGATGGTCTCTTCCCGGATTTTAAAGCCTCTTTGATATCTTCACTATTTAATCTTCCCTTTCCAATTTCAACTATACATCCAATAATATTTCTTACCATGTATTTTAAAAAACCATCTGCTTCTATGCGGAGCTTAATAAAATTTCCCTGAACTTTCAGATCCATAAAACAGAGTTCATTGAATGACTGCAAACTGAAATTATAAACTGTTCTTATTTTATTTTTAACATCTGTGCTTCCTGAGAAAGCTGTAAAATCTACTGTTCCCTTGAAAAGTTTTAATGAGTATTCCATGAGTTTTAAATCCACTTTTCTGGGATAATGCCAGACATATCTATTAATAAAGCATGAGCATTCTTCATCAAGACAGATACAGTAAATGTAAGATTTTCTTTTTGCTGAATACTGAGGATGAAAGTCAGGTTCAACTTCTTTAAGGTCAATTACTCTTATATCTTTTGGTAATAGATGATTTAGTGCTTTTTTAAGAATATCTAATGACATCTTAATTTCACCCTTGAATGAAGCCACCTGTCCTAGTGCATGAACACCAGCATCAGTTCGACCAGCTCCACGAATTTTTATCTGTGTTTTTAATATTTTTGAGAGCGACTCTTCTATGACTGTTTGTATTGTGTTTTCCCTTTTCTGTCTCTGCCAACCAGAATAGTTTGTGCCATCATACTGAACTGTCATCATAATATGAACCATAGTTTAAAATTATAACATCCTGTTAAAATAAATTATGCAAAAGACAGGAACAGCAAATCTTCCGCTTCACAGTGGAAAAGCTCCTCAATGGTTATTTAAAAGGATGATATCCCTTTCAAGAACAATAATTGAACTTATGGTTATTGAACTTGGCAGAGAGGAAGTTTTGCGCAGACTTTCCGATCCATACTGGTTTCAGTCTCTTGGATGTATTCTCGGCTTTGACTGGCACAGTAGTGGAGTTACCACAACAGTAACAGGAGCGATTAAAGAAGCCCTGAGAGGGGTTGAAAATGAGCTTGGATTATTTGTGGCTGGTGGAAAGGGTAAAAGAGCATTAAATACTCCTCAGGAAATCATAGAGTATGCTGGAAAAGCAGGATTCGCGCCGACAGAATTTATCCATGCAAGCAGACTTTCAGCGAAAGTAGATAATGTGGCAGTCCAGGACGGTTTTAATCTTTATCATCATACCATTGTTTTTACTCCAGAAGGACAATGGTGTGTTATTCAACAGGGAATGAATGAAACCAATCTTATGGCAAGAAGATATCACTGGCTCAGTTTCAGTGTTGAAAGTTTCGTTGAAGAGCCTCATGAAGCTGTCTGCTGTGATATTAATACAGATACTCTAAATTTTACAGCAAAAGAGGCTATTGAATTAAGAAAGACCTCTGTTTTGCTTTCCTGTGAAAAACCTGAAAAGCTTGTAACTGAAATAGAAAAACTAAAAGAACTTAATTTGCCGAAAAGACATGCTGTAACAGTTCATGATATAAATCCCAAAAATCTTTACAAAATTTTTCTTCAAACCTATGAAAAACAACCCGAAGATTTTGAATCTCTTCTTGAAACCAGAGGAGTTGGTGCGAAAACACTACGTGCACTGGCTTTAACTTCCGAGCTTATTTATGGAACTCCTTTAAGCTTTAAAGACCCTGCACGTTACAGCTTTGCGCATGGAGGAAAGGATAAAATACCATATCCAGTAAATAAAAATGTTTATGATAGAACAATAGCTATTTTGAAAAAAGCCATTGAAAAAGCAAAAATTGGACGCACAGATAAGTTGCAGGCTTTTAAAAGATTAGGAACACTAATGCAGTAGCTGGCAACGAAGTTCCTTCTGAAAAACTCAGTGAACTACCCCGCCCTTACAGGCAGGGCTTCCTGGTTCGTAGAGGTCTGCATCCAAACCTCTCCCCAGGCGTTACTTCCCGCAGTTCCTGCGGTAGATTTCAGTAAAATATTTCGAGCAGCATTGTAGTCTCTATCTATAACA
>Ga0134099_1000904_pt1 | contig 30944 bp, 29 predicted proteins | sample 10_taG_2_FD_105482 | JGI IMG/M metagenome (GOLD analysis project Ga0134099, IMG submission 105482) | Switchgrass degrading microbial communities from high solid loading bioreactors in New Hampshire, USA - 10_41_5_180_A2 metaG | ecosystem: Engineered > Bioreactor > Semi-continuous > Anaerobic >...
CCGTTTTCCTTTGCCATTTTTACCAGCTTTCGGTGCGCAGTCTTAACGGATGAAAAGATGTCAGTACCGCAGGAAACCTTTTCATCCTCCAGGCAGTCGGTGCAGAAAGTGATATTCACCCTCTGGGACTTTTTCATAAGCTGACTGATTACCTGATATTCCTGGGGAGTAAATCCGGCAAAACCGTCAATCCAAATTTCAGCGCCGTCATAAAGGGAAACGGAGCCAAGCTTTTTTGCCGCCAGGACCAGGTCATCGTCCGGATCCCTGTATCTTTCCGCCAGAGTCTTCTCAAACAGATCATACACCAGGATAATCTCCTTCAGCTTGTCTTTCAGCATATTGCCGTCTTCAAGCCCTTTAACCGCATTCTCCAGAACCTCCGGCGTCACATTGTACCTCTTGAGTTCAGTAATCAGGGCAGACAATGTATTTACAAACCCCTGCCTGTCCGCACATCCGGAAAACACCCGGAAGCTGTCCCGCATCTTGTCCAGGATTCTGTAGAGAATCATGCATTTTCCTGCAGGATGGACATGGGAATAGGTAATGCCGCCTGCCTCATTGAACACCCTGTAAGCCATGCGGCGAAAACTGAGAACCTCGGCCTTCAGGATGCCCCCTTTACCGAGTACAGCAATAAGTTCCTTTTCTGCCTGAAAGGTAAACTGCTCAGGAACAAGCAGGACCAGTGGCTGTGTTGCTCCCGCAGCAAGTCTCGATTTGATTTCGTCGAGGCAGAAACGGGTTTTGCCGCTGCCCGCCCTGCCGTATATAAACCTCAGACCCATACATTCAACCCCAATTTCTATGCAATGATTGTGTATTGTACTCCTTTGTTTTATTTTATCAAATAATGGGTTGGATGGAACTGACAATATTTTTTCTGAGCATCACGTGTTTCGTTTTTTATTGCCACTATAAATCAATCATAAAAGCTTTCAAAGTGATAATAATTTCATTCTTCCGGGACTTTCATTGCACTGTTTCCAAAGCTTGTGCCAGTTTTTCGCCTATATCGGGTTTTGAAAGCTGTATTATCTCGTTCAAACCGGTATCACTGAAAAAATTGATTCTTGAATATTCAACGATTGGAAGTTCAGGATTGTCGGAATATCTTTTATCCGGTCCCCCGTTCTTATTTACATATTTCCATGTCCTTCCCACTACTCTTGTGTCGGAAGGAACTTTTGATTCCTCAATAAATCTCACATTTGAATACCTTACCCTCAAATCTTTATAATTTACGCATCCCACTCTTTTTTTCTCAAAGACCAGCACCTTGTCCGGAAAAAAGTATAGCGTCTGTTTCCCCACCGGAATTCTGGGTACCTTGACATTGGTCACAAAGTAAGGTGGAGCGCTGAAATCAATCCTTATTTCCGATCTCTTTACAAGATTTGCAGCCCCTGCGTTTGTTTTTTTGTCATAAGTCGTGTTAAGGGCCGCAACCGACGGAATGTGCCATTTTTTCCTGGCATTTATTAATTCATTGAAAGATTCATAGAATTTTTGAAGCTTTTCCTCGTTTTCACTTTCGATATCATAAACCAATACTACGTTTTTTCTTCTTTTATCGACATATATAAATACAGGCAGCAGCAACAGCAATAAAATTAATGCAGGATTAAAAAGCATGAGTACAACAGATATAATGGTCCACAGTACCGAAAACCTAACCTTTCTGTTTTTCTCATTGATCTCTTTCAGGAGTTCCTCAGAGGAAGCGTCAACAAGATTGGCGACATCACTGCTTTCAATATCCTGAAAATTATAATTCTGTCCCGGCTCAGGACTTATAGATGGTTGGGATGAGGGTCGGTTATTTCTGCCGTTTAAAGTTTTCTTGTAATATATCCCGTTTGCCCCCATATGAATGTAATTGCCTCTTGGACCTTTTCCAATCCTGAAACCTTTAACCCCGCCGGAAAATCCCACACCGGATTTTGAGAAGTTTACCCTCATACCACCGAATTTGAAAGATTTTCTGAAATAGAAGCCCATATTTCCTCCTTAAGGTACATATTATAATATCATTATAGCATACTTGTATAATTATGTAACAAAATGTTATTATGTGTTTATCTTTGCTCAATTGACTTAATATAATACTTATTGTCGCAAGCAAAAAGGTCTGAGCCCGGTTCAATACCGAGTTCAGACCCAAATAGTTGCTTAAGTTGTGATGCCCGTATTTTGTTTAACCTTTTGGGGTCAGTTCATCCCAGGAGGTGCGCAGAGAATCATTCCTTATACCCCATCATACGGGCCATAATAGCAAATGTCTCTCCACGCGTTACAGCGTCATCGAAACGTTTATCGTGTATAACAATGCCTTTGCTTGTCAGGTAATCATAGTATTTTTGCGCCCAATGCTTAGGCTGGGCTTCATCCTTAAGGCGCTTCATAAATGCATCCTTGTCAATCCCGGTTCCGGGACAGGTCCTTCCGGCAGTTGGATTGTCCCTGTGAAACTTCACCTGGCTGTCTATGTTTAAGTTCTTGAATTGCACAAACCATGCGCAAAATTTATACATTGATTCCGCCTGTTTGCGCCCGAAATCATCATTTCCGCTGTCAAAATTGCCCAGCATTTCAATTGCAAAAGCTCCGGTATTCCAACCGCATATGATGACATGGTTGGAAACGTGCCCCAACCTGTGAGTTCGGGTTTGATGGTATTCATCACACGGTATTTGAACATTGGCTTGAATAAAATATGCTGCTGAATACTCCCAGTCTATGAATTCCCCATTGCCCGAAAGCCCTATACATCCTGTGCCGATGCCTCTGCGGGGAAATGAAATCTGCCCGGTTTAGCTGCTTGTATACACAGATTTCCTTTCAATTGTATCAGTACTCATAACCCCTTTGTATCTTAAACTATCGACCATAAATTACAGTCCCTTTCCTGATAAACTGCATGCGATAGGACTCACTTATACAGCAGATATTATGGAGAGTATCAAATAAAGGCGAGGTGTATTAAAGCAAGATGATCTGTTTTGGTTTTAATTACAGCATTCCCGTCCTCAATCTCCGGTTCAACCTTTGTTGTAACTCCGTCAAGCTGATAAACCAAGCATTCTTTCACTTTTCTTTTGTTTACATCCAGCACCAGTTTAAACTCCTGTTGAACATTATTGTTCTGCATGGCCACAAGCACATCATCATTGGAAAGTAGGTAAACCTTTGCAGTTATGCCCTCATCGGCATATACAACTCCCCTGTCGTCCCGGTAGATTCCCTTGCCGAATTTCTCCAGCCACAGCTTCCTTAAGCGTATAACCTTTTTCAGGTACTCTTTCATCTCAGGATCACGTTTAAAAGTGTTTTCCTCTTCAAGATCATATATCCAGAAATAGCATCCTGTAAGAAATGCCCTGTTCAATATTTTATATGCGTTTTGGGATATGTGGACAGGCCGCATTTTCTGCCCCCGGGAGGGATATATCATGTCCACCAGCGTTTCTTCCGGAAATGTATACTTGTATGCTTCAGGAAACGCCCCAAATTCGTCGCTGAAAAAGGTTGATATTAACTGTCCGCTCATCTTGCAGCCATGGATGTCCGATGCGCCTTCGCATATTATGCTTACCGTGTTTTCACCATTCCTGGTGAAATATGAGTTTATCCCGTCAAGGAGTATGTCATAGCCCCTGTTCCAGTCATCATGCTCATGTCCGTGGCCGTCATCGAAGCACATGACCGGAGGGGCGCAATTCAGCTGGTCCAGATATACTCCGTCACCGCCTATTTTCTCTGTCAAATATTTTATCGTGCTTAGGAGGTGTTCCTGCCACGCATCGGATGAGGAACACATAACTGAAAACCTCTCGCTTCCGTAATTTTCATCATACGTCTTGCCGTCTTTTCCTGTTGCATGCCCGTTTTCCCATACATCAGGCAACTCCTTTTCATATTTCCTGTTAAACAATCTCGAATTAATATAAAAGGAAATGTGTCCTCCGTTGTTTACAACATTGGTTACCTGCCTTGAAAACTCATCTTCTGAGCCTAGTTCAGGTTCATAACGGTACAATGGAAATCCCCTGTCAAATCCGTCCTTATGCCATCCGCTAATTAACAGGTGGTTAATGCCCAGTTCCTTTGCTTCCTCATACAATCTTTCTATATCTGAGTATCCGTGCACAGGCTTCATGAACTGGTGCTGGTACTTGAAATCATAATGGGCAATCAGGCCGGGGCTTTTTTCAAACCAATGGGGTGTCTTATGCTTTAATCCGTTGTCAGCGCCCCTTCTCCATTTGCGATACCTGTCCGCTCCCCAATGCCAGTCACCCGGATGAAGAGCAATTCCATATGTCTTTGACATCCACCTGCTTCCGCCTGCTATATGAGGATATACAACAATACTGAACCCCATCCCCGGGCATGCATTTCCAAAAGTTTCGGCAACCAGGCTCGAAATCTTGAAATCATCCTGGTATGCTGCCATGTATAAGCCAAATTCGTCACCATAGTACGACATCCAGTTCATGGAGGCATGTCCGCTGTGATAAGACTGCAGGCAATAGGAACCGTCGCTTTTCCTTTCAGCCGGAACACTCATTCCTATCCTGTATTCATAATTATAGTCATGCCATCTCCAGCCTATGCTGACCGGAGGTGAAGAAAAAGCAGCGGTCGGGTTTTTAACCTTTATGGAACTCCAGTACGGGAATACCAAATTATCATCTTCCCATGTATAACCCAGATATACTCCTGAAAGAAACGGGAACCATACTTCTTCCACTGTGTGTTCTTCTTCATTGTTTATAATTTCCATGGACCACAGGCTTTCATAGTCACCGGGAGAGATGGTGACATTAATGTTTGCGCTGATGTTAACTCTGCCTGTGTCACATTTTAAGTATCTATAAATTATCTGTAACTGCCTTGTTCCGTCTTGCAGTTCTGACAGACTGATGTCCGGCTTTAACAAAACATCTTCTGAAATATCATCATACAGGGGCGCGGTTAACTCTTTCTTTTCTCCGTTGGGAAAGCGCACCGAAAGAGTGAAGGGAGTTTTGCGTTTCCAAATATAGTTTTTAAGTATGTTTTCGCCTGTCTCCAGATAGGTAAGCTCCCTTAATTCCCCGGAATACTCATCAAATGCTATTTCTATTTTTTCATTATTAATGATAACTCTCATGTGCATACCCCGCTTGATTCATATTTTTTAATTATGTGATATAAACGTGATATAAAATAGAAAAACACAGCTTATCAAATCAATATTATATGTGGAATTTTTTCTCAATGGTTTTTACTGCATTCAAAATTCTTTATCACTGTTTATTAGCTATCGCTGTTGAGAAGATGTCCGGCTCTCTTTTTCATGAAGAGCATTAATATATTTACTGTGATTTAAGCTGCTATACGGAATATCCTGCAAAGCTCAAGATATATACCTTTACTTTATGTCAGATATGGATTTACTTCATAACCAAAAAAACTTATGCTTGAACCTTTAAATGCATTTATAGAACATTTATAGAATATCTCTCCCGGTATTTTAAGTTATTCTCCTGATTATTTCCCATAATACATTCTTTTGTATGCTTCCATGGCAACACTCCCCTGGAAGTTTTTCAATTCCCGCAAACAAAGAATTATTTCCCTATGGCAGTAGAATCATACGGTTGTACAGACATGAGTCTGAACATATCGATATCCTTTCTGATTACTCCAACTCTGATATGTGAACAATCTGCTTTACATTAGTCAATAATGGATCATTTACTATAAATTCATAGCTTACGGATTCATCAGGAACGAATAACGGCCCAGTTGAAAAAATACCGCCTTTGTCACTTCCATTTAACAGAAAATCTTTTCTATATTTGAATTCAGTATCTTCAACGCCATTAATGAATCTTTTTACTGTTCCAAGATCACCTGGCTTCATAATATCTCCATTATACTGACCAACAAAACGAATAAAATGTTTGTCACCGTAAACGTATTCATCCGGAGTTATCTTTTTGAAAGCAAGTAAGTTGAAGTCCCTATCATAAACAGCAACAAAAGGAGCCATGTCTTCATAAATCAGGGTAGATTTACAATAAGTCTTCTTATCAGTCAGTTTTGTAACATTTCCTCCCCGCAGGTATTCTTCATATATGTGGTTTTTATCACCTGATAATAGCGATTGTTTCAGTTCCTCATCTGTTATGTCTATAGATACTCCTCCGAACTCACAATAATACGCATTCTCCATATCATGAAGTTCAGATTTGTCAAAATACAAATATGCATTATCACAGAATTTAGTGACATGGTATCCTGTCTCTAAAATTTTGACTTCAGGTTTTATTAATCCTGCATTTACAGCATCTTCTTTCCTAACAGCGCCATTATCTATCAGGCTGTCTATAAGCAGGCTTTCATCCTTCATTTTTGTGGTCAAAGAATTGAAAGATATCGCAACCATATCATCCCGCAGGAATTGGTTGTTCGACAAGTAATTCTTATATGATTGATCCAATAAACCGATTTTTACTGCATAATCCAAAGAATTATTGTATGTAAAATCCATAGTATCACTGTATCCCAGTGTTCTAAGAACAAATGTAGTATACATTGATGCACTGCATTTATCATTGGCTCCAAATACTGAAGCTGATATGCCTTTTGCCAAACCTTCTGAATACAAGTAACCTATATAATTGTCAGCCCATGTCGGAACATCTGTAAAAGGATGTGACCAACTTCCGTTTTTTGCCTCATTTTCTTTGCCGATTAATCTGACAAGCATTACGGCCGCTTCAACACGTGTCGGTTGTCGATTAAGTTCGAACCCGTTACTTCCGCCATTAAATAGGCCCAGCTCTTTTAAGATTTCAGCTTGTTGTTGATGGTTATTTGTTTCCGCATGTATTGGCATGGCAATAGATACAAAAGTCAGAATTACTAAAAGGAAAGCAACTATACGTTTCATAATAATCTTCCCCCTGTCAATTGCATTAAAAAATGCTGATATTAAACAGCAGCAATCTTTCACAGGTTGCTTCCTTAATTGAGCAAAAAAGCACTTCCCACGTATTTCTATATGACAGGCACATGGGGTAATTGCTGTATTGCTCTTTAAAAAAATATTTTATCACAATTCTTTACAAATACAAGCCTCTCATGCCTTTAGGGCGGTGTCAATTTGTTGTAGGTTTAAAAATTGCAGACTTCAACACTAAAATGCAAGTAGCCTAGAGCATATAGCCGCTATGTACTTCACTTTTGCTTCGTCAATCCCCTCAAGGTATACTTTCATCATTCCTCGAAGGTATCTATCTGTCTTTGCCTTTAACTCCTTTTCAATCTCATCGATCTTCCTTATTTCACTTCCACCAGAAAAATACAATATTTCACTGATGTAATTCTCGCAGATTTGCTGTATAATGTTATTCACAAGAGACCCTCCTTGGTAAAAGGTGTGTTTGGCGACTTGCATTTTACCAAAAAGAGTGGTCTCTTGTATTTTTCTGTAATAATTTTACACCAGGTTTTCCATCATATCCCTACACCAATATTAAAGCTGTGCTTATACGACATATCAGTTTATATTGATATTTTTACAGGTAATTTATGATCTTAAAAAGACGTTGTTTGTATTAGAATCTTGAAACTGCTATAATGAAGTCAAGAATATTATGTAAATTTTTAGTGCATGGGAGGGTTAACTGATGTCTTGTTATTATCTTATCGGCGTTCGAATGAACAACAGAATTGAAAATGCAGTTAAATTCCAGGAGGTTCTTACAAAGAACGGGTGCAAAATCAAAACCCGTTTGGGACTGCATGAAGTAAGCGACAATTCATGTTCAAATGACGGGATTATCGTATTGCAGCCTTATGGCAGCAAGGAAGATGTCGAGGCCCTGGTCAATGAACTCAACAGCCTGGATGGTGTAACGGCACGGTATATTGATTTAAACTAAAGCGATTTTTTGCAGAATGATTTATAAACCTCCACATGTAGTCTTTATCACTGCCTGTGGAGGTTTAGTGCCTTTATAAACCGCTTTTTCGATTACTGCCTGAACTGCCTCTTATACACTACTTTTTCATATTTTATTCCTAAAAAAGCTGCAGCCCGAATCAGCCATGACAAAAGCCGCCATCCCGCTCCATGCCTGAAGAGTTGATCCTGCCGGACAATAAGGGGAGTGAAATTCAATGGGAGTGAAGCAACATTTTTCCAACATAGTCGTAAACCACCTGGAAAGCGCATATGTATAGTCCATACCGTGCATCTTTCGTGCATAGGCATATAATGCAGACAAGTATGGCCATTCGGCGCCATTGTGGTAATCAAAGGGGCGGGCTGATTTATTGCAGCCTGCCTGTAAGCCTGAGTAAAGAGGATATACGCACATGACGCCAAAATCTTCAACTTCATTGTTATTTCTGGTTTCCAGAATCTCTTCAAATTTCTTAAGCAGTAAAAGAGATTTATTTTCATCGGCAATGTTGAATATAACGGCAAAAACAATGTCTATGGAAAGATTTGTTTCAGTGTAGTCATCATTTTTAAAATTCACATAATAACCAAGTTCATCCGACCATAAATGCTTATTTATCGCGTCTTTAACACGGACAAAATTATCGTAAAGAATCTGTCCCTCTTCTCCCCCAACCAGTTTTGACATGCAGTACAACGCACGGGCAAATAATATTTCATCATAGGTCACGTAGCCATAACGGTTTACCTCATCTTCCCAATCCAAACGGTTAGACTTTCCTTCCTTGTTTATCAAGCCGGTTTCATCGCATAGGGACTGCAAATATCTGATTGATGCCTTTGCTGTTTCCAAAATGGTTCTGTTACCGACTTTTTCAGACAATATGGACCAATCCCCGGTGTTGTTTACATAATCATACAATGCCATGCAGTAAAGTGACGGGCTGTCATAATGCCTGCCCCAAAACTCTGAAAAATCATATTTTACAGCCGACGGGCAACTGCCGTCTTCCCTTACACCCCGGCTAAGGGTGACAAGTTCCGCACGAACCTTTTCAATATTTCCATAGTACATGGGAAGCATTGTATAATACGAATCCCTGTAATAAGTTCTTGCCGGGGAAATATAATTACAACCTGCCATAAAGCCCTTAAACTCGCCGCATTCTTTATAATTCTGCAATGCGCAAAAATATGCGGAATAATATAGCGCCTTAAGCATTTCTGTATTAGCTGAGCTTGGTACGGCTATATCCTGAATTTCTTTTGTGATATTGTCGTAATGGTGGTCAAACTCATGCAAGTACTGCTGAACCATTGTATTTTCAAAAGCATACACGCATTTAAATACCGTTTTGTCCTTTATCGTTCCCAGGTCAAACTGCAAGGACTCATTGCTGTCACAGCAAGTTATTTCTGCATTTGCAGCCAGCATAAACCTGTGATTGTTTTTTGACAGAGACTTTACAGTGTGGGTATCAATATTTTGCAATTCACTGCTCAAAGCTCCTCTCATAAACAAGGCGATTTTTACATCTACAGTCTTTTTGGGTTCGATTTCAATCTTTTGAAAAACACCGTTCTCTTTCAGTCCTATAAAAGTACTGATTCTTACTATTACCTTGCCCGTTTCAAAGCTGACCTCCTGTTTTCGCCCCCACATTCTGACTTCTTTGTTTATAAGAGGAGATATGTTTTCGCCGTCAATATGAAACTTTAAATACATATGGGTATCATTATAATATACAGGCTCATTAATAACAGTGTAATTTGATATTGCACCGCACCCGTCAAACCTGGCATACATGCAATCATTGGAAACATCATACATCAATTTTTCAAATAGTTTTGAATGGGTTACTATTGCACCGTCATCAAAATATGCTTTCATGATGATCTCCTTTCATACCTGTATTACATGTCAGGGTATTTTAAACCCTAAGTTAGGCAGGAAAAAGCTTTCGAAACGACGCGAAGCACCGGCTTCATGAGCAATGCTTACTTAAAGCTATTAAGTTCTTCTGTCCTCTTACAGCCATTTCAATATTCTTAACGCTTTGCAGACAGACAAATTATAATTGCAAATAACCTTTTTTCAAACTAAATTCTCCCTGATTATCAACAAAATGTCAAGCAAATAAAAAGTGACTTATGCCATAATACTGACTTAAACCACTAACGGCTCATTTTAGTTTCCCTTAAAGACGATAAGCCGGAACTATACACTGCTCCATACATGAATTATTGCGTGGCGATAGGGGACAGGACAGCTAATGCAAAATACTTAAGAACCTTTGCTGTCTTACTTGTTAGGAATAGACCTTTGTATGCTTTTTGTGATAAAATGAGGCTGGGACAAATACAATAGCCATGGGATAAAGATTTGATGTTCATGCAGAAGATAACCGGTAACCAATGGAACTAAACGGGGTAACAATAAGTTAAGATATTGTCATCTCCATAGCATGATTGTATTATAAAAACCAAAAGTGACTCGAAACGTCAGGCTGTATTGTCCAAAAACTTAGTAAAGGATAATTTTATGCCTATTCAGTATCATTATCATCCGGCAAAGGGGTGGCTCAACGATCCCAATGGACTTGTCTGGTTTAAGGGAAAGTATCATGTTTTTATCAGCATAATCCCTATGCGGCAGAACCCGGTGAGTTTGTTATGTCCTGGGGGCATGCCGTATCGGAAAGCCTTGTCCACTGGGAGGAAATGCCCATTGCAATATCTCCCGAATATGAATATGACGGACGTGGTTGTGGTCCGGAACCGCAATAGTAAAAGATGATTTATTGTACATTTTCTATACATGCATAGGTGCCGGGGATCGGCGTCAAAGGCAAGCAGTGGCTATATCTGAGGACGGTATTCACTTTAAAAAATATGAGGGAAATCCCATCCTGCGTGAACCTCCGGAGGACACTCCGGACTTTCGGGATCCGGCGGTTACGAAAATCAGGGATCTATATTACATGCTGGTGGCTTCAGGAAAGGATGGCATAGGAAAGGCACATCCAGGATAAGCCCAGAGACCCAAATGCCCGGTGGAATGGCTGTCTGACCATTCCGAGAGAAATCACGGTGAAAGACGGGAAAATCTATTCTTTTCCTGTCCGGTAAGCCGGGTATCTATTAACAGACACGCATCCACTGGTTCATGTTTCCGGGAATTTTGTGCGTATAGATACCCGTTGGCCTCATCCGGTTGAGTTTCATGGTAATGTAGAGGATGTCAAAATTCTTCATGACGATACGATGCTTGAAATTTTTATAAATGGTGGCCAGTCAGTCTTCAGCCTGCATTTGGAGTGATGAATTCTAAGAGTATAAAGCCATGCTAATACGCGCTGATAATATTCACGGAAAGCCAGTTTAAATATAAAGTTTTTCACAGCCTTATATAAGTTTTGCACGACCTTATAATGCGCTGGTTTTCTTTATTTTTTCCTCAATCGCCTTTACCCGGTCCAGGCGATTGTAGCTTATGTTGTCCTGCCTCAGCATTTCCAAACTGGACACATACACTTCTGTTCCCTTGTAATCGACTTTTCCCAGTTTGCTCATGTCGTATGGTTCCAGTTCTTTATTGTGGAATGCAATTCCAATCACGGCTTCCATGAAAATTTCTCCGTATCCGCTCATGACCCAGTTTTCGCAACGTTCAATCGGTCTTATCGCAAACTTGCAGAAATGGTTCCTGACCTTATCAAAATCAGAGTAATTGGGAATGATGATATCGACATCTTTGGGCGCGACATCAATTCCCCAGAGTGCCATAGCTGCACTGCCATGAACATACCAGTCAACACCCAGTTTTTTGATTTCAGGAATGAATGAATCCAATGCTTTTTCCCAGGGAGCCGGAAGTATTTTCAACTGCTGCTTGATAGCTGTTTCGCCATATCTTGTGAAGTTATCAGCGCAGTACTCAAAGTCCCTTACGTTGTCGTATGATTTGATGAAACTGTTACCTATCTGCCACCAGAGATTTTCTTTAAAATAGTCCCAGTACTTTTCATCAACATCCTCGGCAAAGAAAGCATAATAGTTCCAGTCATACATTTGTTTAACATAAATTTTCATATCCATACCTCCCATTGGTTTTGTAAAGCCGACAGAGTGCAGTAATCGGCATTTTTCAGCAGTTGGAGAAGGCTTTTGCAGTTTCCGGTATGACCATGGAGTTATTCCATAAACTTTCATGAAAGCTCTTGTAAATGCTTCCTGGGATGAATACCCGTGACTCAATGCAATATCAACTATTTTGTCATTGGTTTCGATCAGCTGAAGGGCAGAGTGCTGAATCTTTGAAATCAAAATATATTCTTTCAGTGAAATTCCCTCGAACTCATGAAACTTCTTGGACAGATAGTATGGTGAATAGCCGATATAATTGGAAAGTTGTGACAGCGATATGTTCTCTTCGATGTTTCTGTCTATCCAGGATTTGATTTTTTGAACCTCTTCATACCATGAAAACATTAAATACTCCTCTCCATGCTTATACTTATAATAACCCAATTGGAAGTACAAATCTTGATATATGTTGCCATGTTCAATTAATGAATAAATAATATAGACGCCTGAAGCCCCATTTACCGTAAATCAGCCTGACAGTTTATGCCCGTATCGGCTGCAAAAACAAGACCCTGTGGGCCTATAGAAGTCTTGCAGGGTCTAAGTCTATTCCAATCCAGTTGCTGGCATCACCACAGCATACGGGTCAATCCAGCCCGCATAAAGAGCAATATCCGCATCAACTGCATCACTTACAAAAACCCAAGAAATATCTCCACTTTTATTTTTCACTTTTTTGGCTATATTACGATTTGCCGTAATGGCCTGGGCCTCTTCCTCAGTTATGAAATCACAATCCACCATTTTGGCCAGAACCTGCTGCTGCCTTTGTAAAGAGAGTTCCGGATTTACATCGGGAGAATAGACGGATGGCGCATTGGGAATCCCTGCAAGCAAAGTGCTCTCGTAATCAGTCATCTCGGACGGAGCTTTGCCGAAGTAACCCTGGCTGGCATCATAAACCCCGTAATAACCGCTCCCAAAATAGATGATGTTGACATACAGCTCGAGAATGTCGTCCTTCCCATATTGGTTTTCTAAAGCAAAAGCCATGAAAGTTTCGGCAATCTTGCGTTCCAGCTTTTTCTCCTGGGTGAAATACATATTCTTGGCCAGTTGCTGAGTGATGGTACTGCCTCCTTCAACCAGGCTGAAAGAAGTCAAATTCACCCACAAGGCCCGTCCGATGGAAATAATATCGATAGGGCCATGATCATAATAGCGATGATCCTCAGCGGCCACTACAGCATCCATATAAATTCGGGGCAATTCTTCCAGGGGCGTGTAGTTCTCCCGGGCTCGAATACTTTGGACCTTATCTGTCAGACTGCATTCTTTCAAAGCCGTCTGAAACATGAAATATCCTTTGCCGACAAAAAACGTTCCCGTCAGAATGCAAGCAACCACAATGACTGTGATGGTTCTCAGAGTCCATTTTTTCATCACCTTTTCCCTGCCTTTCGCTTTCATGCCCTGTGCTCCTGCCAGTTTTACGGCTGAACTTTTATCATGACTCCTGCAGATTGAATCAATCCTATTCTATTTCACATTATACATGGAAAAGGTGACAACACGGTGACTCAAAAGATGACAAAAACGTCATATTAAGAAAGCAGATGCTCAACGATGTCCGGCTTTGCAATCTTACTTTTCACAATTTATGGTAATATCTGCAGGCATGATGATATAGATTGCAGCAAAGACAGCGTTATTTTGGAAATCTATTTTACTTTTCTGCTTTTATATTAGTTCAGCAACCATCTTATGGATTCCCTCCGCTAAGAAATACGTTCATTCGTCTCATCATCAGATATTACAAGCGGTACATCCGCTGGATAACGAGTTTCAATATAGTATTGGTTAACAAATGCACAATCCTTTAACCATCTTTTAAACTTTATATTATAATTTGTGGATTCCTTACAAAGATAGATAAGACTATGCCCCTCCACTATTTGCCCAGTCTGCTTCAGTAAGTAACCTTTAAGTAACTTTTCTATAGCTTGTTGGCAGTGGAAAGCAACTATATCATTCCCACAATCGTTCTGTTTAAGCACTTTTGCAGACTTTAAATCCCTGCCTGCCCTTTCAAGCCACTCATTGTATCTTAAACTATCAACCATAAATCACAGTCCCTTTCTTGTTAATCAGATAAGCAAAACTGGTAGTATCATTAACGCACCGGTTCCATTCATCTTCAGTATATAAAAGCAAATCAAAAGGTTTGCTGCTTTTAGTGTTAAGATACATGTCTGTCAAAAGGGCTCGTTTGTTTTCCGTATCTTTTACTACGCAAAGGTCTATATCGCTCCTTCTTGCAGCTGTTCCTTTAGATTGTGAACCGAAAAGGATTATCTTGGAAGGAGCATACTTGGAAACAATCTGTTCCTTTATTGAATTTATCTCATTTATCAGAGTATTCATTATATTCATCCCTTTCGGCTTACATTCTGAAACATCGCACAATATAATTTTTAGATACAAATATTATAACATTTTTCTAAAACTATAATAATTGTCTTAGGTAGTCTTATCTTCCTTTATGTATGAGCAATAAAATCGCTATAGTCTCATACAACGGTGTAAATTTCATGGAATATTCTTTCCAAAGTATCCACGATGTGATTCCTATTTTATTAAGAATCCCAAAGCAATAAAGTAGATGAATTGGTAGAAGCTCTCGGTATGAAAGGGATAGATAAAAGTGAAGTATCGAGGTTCAATAATGAAATTGTATTAAGAAAAATGTAAAACAAAAAATCTCTCAAACACCTTATAATCAAGCATTTAAGAGACTTTCAAATTGGAGCCCTCAGTCAGAATCGAACTGACGACCTCATCCTTACCATGGATGCGCTCTGCCTACTGAGCTATGAGGGCAAATACTGGAGCGGGTGATGGGAATCGAACCCACGCAGTCAGCTTGGGAAGCTGATATTCTACCATTGAATTACACCCGCATTCCCTTTCACCTGCCGTAATTACCACAGCGAAATTCATTATATCACATACTAATAAACAAGTCCAGTATCATATTTTACTAAAATCAGAAGTTATCACTTAACCTCTTCAAGATATTTCTCCAACTTACGTTTTACTCGCTGTAGGGCATTGTCAATCGATTTTACGTGCCTGTCCAATTCAACTGCTATCTCCTGGTAAGACTTACCTTGCAAGTATAGGGATAATACCTCCCACTCAAGATCGCTGAGTATTTCTCCCAACTTGACTTCTATGCCGGCAAATTCTTCCCGGTTGATCACCATTTCCTCTGGGTCAGATATGCATTCTTCGCTGATTACATCCAGAAGTGTGCGGTCAGATTCTTCCTCAAAAATTGGCCTGTTCAGAGAAATGTAGGAATTCAGCGGGATGTGTTTTTGTCTGGTAGCTGTTTTGATCGCGGTTATGATCTGCCTGGTAATGCAAATTTCTGCAAAGGAACGGAATGATGACAGCTTGTCCTCTCTATAATCCCTTATTGCCTTAAAAAGTCCTATCATTCCCTCCTGAATGATATCCTCCCTATCAGCGCCAATTAGGAAATAAGTTCTGGCTTTGGCACGTACAAATCCCTTATATTTGTTAATTAAATATTCAAGGGCCCTTACGTCACCAGCTTGTGCTTCTTCAATGATTTCTTCATCAAGCATAGTATTATAGGATCCAACTACGCCAAAACGTGCATTAGAATTCAAGATAACGCCCCCCTGCATTAATGCAAAACTATATATAAAACAGTGTTTATTTACATAAGCAATGCTGACATATGCGCTGATAACGTATTTCAGAAAGGTTACATATGATTAATTATATGAAAAATACACTATTATGTCAAATAAAACTTTTCATGCCGTGTTTTTAGTATACTTATCGGCAGTTTTGTTTTCATTTGCAGTATACGCGTCAGATTATCCCAAACCCCCTTATCCTTTTCCGTCATACCTTTTAAATGTAACAATATCTTTCACTAATTGCATAATACCACTAAACCTGTTGATGAGCAAATATTTTAACCAGCTGTCTTACCTGCTCCGCTGTTTTAAAATCTCATACATCACAATGGCTCCTGCAACTCCTGCATTCAGGGACGATACATGTCCTTTCATCGGAATGTTTACTATGAAGTCACATTTTTCCTTAATGAGTTTCCCCATACCTTCTCCCTCGCTGCCTATCACCAGAGCGATCGGTCCTTTAAGGTCGCTGTCATAAAAGGAAACTTCACCGGTCATGTCCGTTCCTACAACCCAGACATTATTCTTTTTCAGATAGTCAATGGTCTGGCCAAGGTTTGTCACCCTGGCCACAGGAACATATTCCACGGCTCCGGCCGATGCCTTTGATACCGCCGCTGTAAGGCCGATAGCTCTCCTTTTGGGTATTATCACCCCATGGGCACCTACAGCATCCGCTGTCCTTAGAATCGAACCGAAATTGTTCGGATCGGTAATCTCGTCCAGAATCAATATGAACGGGGGCTCACCGGCAGAGGCAGCGGACTCCAATATATAATCCACATCTACATATTCCTTTGCCGCAGCCAGGGCAATGATTCCCTGATGGGCATGGGTTACCGACATGGCATCCAGCTTGGACCGCTCCACTTCCTGTACAACTATGCCTTTATCCCTGGCAAGGGCTATTATATATCGGATGGAGCCTTCCCTTTCCCCTTTTGCCACCAGAATTTTGTTTATAGGCCTGTCCGCTTTGATTGCCTCCATTACGGGATTCCTGCCCTCTATTCTTTCAGCGGCTTCTTCAGGAGAAAACTCCTCCCGGTAAACATCTCCGGCAGGTTTATCCATGCCTTTGCGTCTTTTTTTGCTTTCTGACTTTATATCGCCTGATTTTCTGTTTTCAGCCCTTTTTTTACCTGCCCTGTCCTCTCCGGCTTTCCTGGAGCCAGGCTTTCTGCCAACAGCCATTCCGTCATCCACCTCATATTTATTCATAATATTTCAGCATCCGGTTGTTCTTATAAAGCAACAGCATTACCATATCATATAATACATCTGTTCAAACAGCCTATTGCCATGCTTCATCTTCTATCTTTGTCACAATTAACGTCCCACAATGCAAAAATCCTTTTGATGATTGCATTTGCTGCATCCGGTTCATGCCCAATCTATAAAATTGTTTTGCTAATACGAATATACTATTTATTCTTATTATCAATTGCGCTTTATATGCATTGCGATTGTGCTACGACTCGGTGACAGCCATTTTCAAAATATCCACCAAACGGCTATGGTCATCCATGAGATACAAATATCCTATCAGGGATTCAAAACCCGTTGCATACTTATACTCCGTGACATCTGCGTTTTTGGGAATGGTACCGGATTTGGCATTTCTGCCTCTTCTTACTATGTTCTGTTCATCCTCTGTCAATTTATCCATTATTTTGTGTATTATATCAGATTGGGCCTTGGCCTTAACAAACTTGACGGAGTCCATATGCAGCCTGTGGACATGGGCATTGCTTTTCGATACCAGCAATGTCCTTATATACAGCTCATATACTGCATCGCCAATATATGCCAGCACCAGCGGATTTATTTGGGATGGATCTCTCTTTTCCGTGTTAAATTCCTCCAAAACCTTTATAAATAAGTCTTCCAATCTTATGCACCTTATCAATACTTTATTTTAACTTGTAAACAGCGTTTATATTATACTATAATCAGCCCGTCGTGCCGGCCTTTTCCAGGCGTAAATTCCAAGTCAAGAGATACATGACAAACTGTCCCTGAACTCACCTCAACCCTGTCCCGAATCAGCCGGCACATCAATTAAACCAGTTTGAATCCAGCTCTGTACATTTGTGCATTCCATCATTGCTGAATGGATTCATGAAACATGCTTCACAGCCATTCATGTTTGTGAAGCTTAACCTATATTGAAAATAACTTATATCCTCATGTTAACAAGTTAAATCAAACTTTCATCAAACCTGAACGTCATTTTCCTGGGATTATACCTTCTCCCACTTTACCCCTTCAGGAGTGTCTTTGAGAATAATACCCATTTCTTTGAGCTTGTCACGGATTTCGTCCGCCAGCTTCCAGTTCTTTTCCTTTCTGGCTTGCTGTCTTTTCTGAATCAGTTCCTCAATTTCCGGATCTATTTCAACAGCTTTTTCCTCCTTTGGCTCTACCTTGTCAATTCCCAGTCCCAGCACGGAATCCATCTTCACCAGCAGTTCGAATATGTCTTTCGACTTTTCGCTGTGGCGCACTGCACTCCAAACTACTCCAAGGGCTTTTGGGATATTGAGGTCATCATTGATCGCATCCTCAAATTCCTCGCGATACTTCGAAACTACAGCAGCATCCACTGAACCCGAACCGTTTTTATGGGCGAGGGCTCCCTCCAGCAGCCTGTCCAGGGCCACTTGTGCCGACTGTATCGCTTCCCATGTAAAATTCAGCTTATTCCTGTAGTGAGCATTAAGGCACAGGTATCTGAAAGCAAGGGGGCTGAAGCCTTTAGCCTTTAAATCGTCTATAGTGTATGTGTTTCCAAGGCTCTTCGACATCTTGCCGTTATCCACCAGGAGGAATTCCCCGTGCATCCAGTATTTTACTGCCGGATGACCCATAAGAGCTTCCGACTGGGCAATTTCATTTTCATGATGAACCGGTATATGGTCAACACCTCCGGTATGTATGTCAAAATAATCACCGAGGTATTTCCTACCCATGGCAGAGCACTCTATGTGCCATCCCGGGTAGCCCATTCCCCAGGGGCTTGGCCACTGCATGATGTGTTCTTTGGGTGCTTTCTTCCACAGGGCAAAATCTGCCGGATGCCTCTTCTCCTCATTTACCTCCACCCTTGCGCCCGCCATTTGATCTTCCAGGTTTATTCTCGACAGCTTGCCGTATTCCGGAAATTTTCATATGTCAAAATATATGCCGTCGCTGGTTTCATAGCCATAACCTTTTTCCACCAATCCCTGTACAAACTGGATCATCTCTTCTATGTGCTCGGTGGCTTTTGCGATGATTTCTGGCTTTTCAATGTTCAGTTCAGCAATATCCCTGAAAAATACGCCTGTATAGTATTCGGCAATCTCCCAGGGGGATTTCTGCTGCTCCCTTGCCGTCTTCATCATCTTGTCCTCGCCCTCATCGGCATCAGACACCAGGTGACCCACATCGGTTATATTCATTACATGCTTCAACTGGTATCCGTTGTATTTCAGCACTCTTCTCAATATGTCCATGAAAACGTAAGTCCTGAGATTTCCTATATGGGCATAATTATAAACGGTAGGCCCGCATGAATATATCCTCAGTTCATTGTCATAAATGGGTTCCAGCTCTTCCTTGCGCCGGGTGAGCGTATTGTATATCTTCATATTCATCACCTTTCCATGGGTTGTAAATTAACACTTCATATGTAACCAATGAAAGCTTATACCTTAATAATCCAGGTTCAATAACACTTGTCAATGATATTTTATCAACACAGCTTATCAATAAATATTTTAATTAATCTTTCTCCATATATCCATACTGATACCGTCATGATTGCAGGCTGATCCATTTATTTGAACACGTAACTTTTTCAGCCTTTCCGTTCCTCTTCCAGCCGGTTGTTTTTCTCCCTTTCAGCCTTGAGTGCAGACTCAAGATTTTCTATCTTAAGCATAAGCTTGCACATTTCCAGGGCAACCGGATCCGGAAAATGAACCTGATCCAGCTCAATAGACGGAGCGACTTTTTGACCGTTACGCCTGACAACTCTTGCTTTCGGTCCGGTGACCGTTGAATTGGGCTCCACCTCATCCATGACAACCGAACCGGCTCCGATTCTGGCATTATCCCCCACCTTTATAGGTCCGAGAATCTTTGCTCCGGCTCCTATCAGCACGTTATTTCCTATCGTAGGATGTCTTTTGCCTTTGTCCTTTCCGGTACCCCCAAGGGTAACTCCATGGTATATGGTACAATTGTCACCAATCTCGGCTGTCTCTCCTATGACCACTCCCATGCCGTGGTCAATAAACAGGCCGTTTCCTATAACCGCCCCGGGATGTATCTCTATCCCGGTTATAAACCTGCTTATCTGGGATATAAGCCTTGCTATAAAGAATATCCTCCGTTTATAAAACCAATGGGCAATCCTGTGAAAAACAATCGCATGAAAGCCCGGGTACAGCATTACCACCTCAAAAACGCTTTTTGCTGCCGGGTCCCTTTCAGCAATAGATCTGGCATCATTCAACAGGTTTTTGAACATACATTAAAACCCCTTATTAAAGTTTGTTCAGTATTATTAAATATTTATACCAAAATACTCGTATCAAAAACAAATAAAAACTGTTTTACATTCGCAGTTCTTCTTTGTTATAAAAACCCCGCCTGCACATTTTTTCTAGGCGAGGTATGAATTTTGCTCCTTTGAAACACGGCAATATAATCGGTTATTCAACATATGAAATCTCAAATAATTTTATCAGATATATTTGATAAAGTAAACACATTTGCATGGGTCAGTCATTATTTTAGGCAAATATTATGCAAATTTTACGATTGAATAAATAACTGATATTTTATGAATAATAATACTAAGCCAAAATGAAAGGATGTGATTTAATGGCTGATCAATATACTGAAGAAAAATCCAGAGGCTATGGTATTGGTCATTTTATTATCAGGCTGATAATAGGCGCAGTTGTTCTTGGTATTACTGCAGCTTTGACACCAGGCTTTAGTATATCAGGAATCTGGTCATTGCTGCTTGGTGCACTTGTTCTGGCTGCTTTGGACTATGCTGCACTAAGGCTTCTTGGTGTAAATGCATCACCCTTTAGCAGGGGGATTGTAGGATTCATAATGGCAGCCGTGATTATATACGTAACTCAATTTTTTGTAGCAGGATTCGAAGTAACCATATGGGGCGCTATCATAGGTGCCCTGGTATACGGTATTGTTGACGCTGTCATTCCAGGCAAAGCATTGTAAAAATCCTAACAAAAGAGGGTAGGAAAACCTGCCCTCTTTTATTTATTGCTTATACTGCTTATGTTATTTTTTATTCCCCTCTGCCTTTCTTGCCACCCATTTCCTGTTCTGCTTCAACAGCGCCGGGAAAATCAAATATCTGAGGTGGGAAGAACTCATCCAACGGGAATTCTATTGTGTCAAACAGTTCACACGGATTTTCTTCAGTGGCTGCAATACATTCTTTGTTTGTCGGGCAATAGCTGAAAGCCGGTATGAGGAGCTGCACAAACCTGACCAGTTTTATTATTGAGAACAGTCCTACTGTTGCCACAACTCTTCTGGTTGGCAGTTCTTCATTGCGCAAGTCGCGGGTGTCAGCTTCATCATCATAGCTGCGCAAAAGATCAGCTATGTTTCTAGGCAGGTTGCTTACACAGCAGCAGCTTTCAAACAGCTTGTCACGAATATCCTGAATGTCTGCATCCAGGCAGATGGGCTCTGCCACTTCCACCTTGGATATCGGCTGGTTGCCCTGCTGCAATCTGTGGGAAATAGGCTCATCGATGCCTCCCTCTACGAAGCGTGCCTTGAATATCTTGACATTTCCTTCGGAACCGAACAGTATGACTTTCTTGTCAAACAGAATGACACCCGTTCTTTGAATGATTTCGGTTCCTGCTACACTTGTGGGTACGGTTCCAGGATTTCTGGGAACAAAGAAATCCAGGGTAACGCCTATAAAGTATTTTATATCTACAGTAAAGAAACCCCTTTTGAACGGAACAGGCTCTATATCTGCAAATACATCGAGTACTTCCGCTTTTCTGCACTTAACATTTACGGCATTGTTGATTATCCAGCGCATTTTGCTGCTGTCAGGGAAAAGTACTGGGGCATTTTCTATGCAATCTCTTTCTCTGCAGGAATCAAATACTTTTTCTACCTGTATACAGACAGCTTCCCTTATTCTGGAAAGATCCCTTTCATTTATCAATCCCGGAACCACTCTGTCATGTTCAAATCCCATATATCAATATCCTCCTTCTTAAGGTATTATTTTGCTTTCTAATTACATAATATGTGCATGCATACTTTGTGTGATTGTTTTGAATAAACTTTTTACATAAGCAGACATATATTTAAATAAGGAAACTAATGCTCAATCCATTATATGGTGCGAGGAAAGGTGATGTTAATGTTTAACAGGAATGACAAGCACTACATTTTCAAGCAGTCCAACGACAGGATATGGAACTTCTTTCATGACGAAAAAAACGGCCTGTGCTACAGCATCCTCACAAAGCGCAGTACCTGGTCCGAACCTGCTTCATTGTTCAAAAATGCCAATAAAGACTTTTACGTGGATATGGATTCTGATGACGTGTTCCACATACTTTTTCAAGACAGCAAAGGCAATATCTTTTACTCCCGTTTGAGCAGCCAGGGCACGGAAACCAAACCCATACTGAACAGCAAAGTACCCACTCAGTATAACAAGCATCTTTTCCTGATCCCTTTAAGGGATGATATACATACATTTTATGTGCTTTACCACAATGAAAACATGATCCTTGCCCACCAGATTATCGGCAACGGCAGCATGGGTACACCCAGGGTGGTGGATTATGTCGCTGATAAAGACCATCCATACTCCATCATTTGCGACAATGCGGGGAATATAGATGTGGTTTATCAATCCTCCGACGGCAGGCATCTTCAATTGGGATACAAAAGGTATTCCAGGGAGAAAAAGGCGTGGAGCGAATTTACTCCCATAACAAAGTTTAACGGCACCTGCGAATTCCCTCAATTGATAAGCGACTCCAGCGGCATGATCCACATGTCGTTCCAGCGCTGTTCCAACAGGCAGTATGAATTGGTCTACATGCACAGGATGCCCGGCAAAACCACATGGTCGGACAGCATGGTGGTGCACAGCTCCTCCTACCCCTTTATCAATTCATCCATTGTAAACGTTGACGGAAAGCTTTCCATATTTTGGATTAGGGATGAAACCACCTATTACAGCTATTCGGTGGATGCAGGAAGCACATGGTCAAAACCGGCCAGATACAATTTCCCTACCGGCAAGCAGCTGTTCTGCATGTCGTATAAGTCCAATGCCTCCCATGAAGCCGGAAAAATACAGGCCCCCTGCGTTTCAGGAAGTTATGTCGGCGGGTTGATGATCGCTTTTTATCCCGATGTCTTAAGTGCCAGCAGTGCAAGCATCTCGGCTGATGAACTGAGGTCAATGCTTCTGGACAGTTTAAAATATCTCAAATCCAGTGTCCAGGAGCTCAAACAAGCTGAAACAAACACCTGTGACGTTTTGTCAAAGCTAACCTCCAGCCAGCAGGAAACCGAAAAGGAGCTGGTAAAGAATTCAGTAAAACTCAATATTCTGGAAAATGAAATCAACAAGCTGAAAGAACAGATAAACAACATAATGTCAATAGTGAGCAAAAGCAACAGCCAATAGAAAAGGCTTCCATTTGCATGGAAGCCTCTATTGGGATTCCCAAAATGCCGTTCACCTATATTTTGACACCTAGCCTTCGCTAGGTGGGTGCCCTGTTGGAAACTTCAACCTTCCCCTGCCGTTGCACCCGGCTCATGGCCTGGTGTCGGAATTAAACTGGGGCCTGATCTCCATTCCCAAAACTCCGGGCTCCCTTATGTCAGATGTAGGTTCAAAATTATAGGCTTATCCGCACATTTCAGGATTTGTTCAACTTGTAAGCTTATTATACACTACGAAAATCTATATTACAACAAACATATGTTGCTCTCTAATGAACTTGATTAAGTATATAACAGCAATGCTTTATATTACTCTTAAAATCTACGGATACTTGACTTACAGACGTTTTTGCAAGTATATTCCATAAAGTAATGCCTAATATATCCTTTCATACTTGTTCTTGGTCACGGCATTGACGACTTTATATATTTCCCGGACAGGGGTCAGGTTTGCAAACCCCTCATTTATCACCACATCCTTGTATTCCATAGGGAACTTCAGGCAATACCCGCAACCTCCCTTTGCAATCTGGCATGGTGTCGAAGTAACTTCAAAAACATATCCTTTCCTCTCCAAAGCTTTGCAAAGGCTGATTACATAATTTCCAGAGTCAAGAAGCGCAACACAGTACATCCGATCTACCTCCCTTTCATTACCATAATACTGGAGGTTGACATCATGTGTTACATTTCCTGACCAAATGCCTTTGACACCATTATCAGGGATGTATCATGATCTACGCCTTTGCACCTATCTTGTTCTCCCGGGCATAGTAAAACAGGTATTGCTGTGCAAAGCCTGCCAGCTCTCCGAAATATGATGACGCAAAGTCCTGAATCTCCTTAAAGCTGGCTTCCCGTTTAAAATACAACTCCTCCATCACCCTCTTGACCCACACATCCGTAGGAAATACATCGTGCTTGGTGCCGCTGTAAAGGAGCACGCAATCTGCAACCTTTGGGCCGACTCCCGGAAGCTTCATCAGCTCTTCCCTGGCTCTGGCGGTTTCCAAATTGCCTAAATCCTGCAGGCGCACCTCACCCCTTTTTATCATCTCTGATGTGTTCACTATATATTTGCATCGGAACCCGGCCCTGCAGGCTTCCAGTTCGCTTATACCGGATGCGGCAAGCTTGTCCGCATCCGGAAAGCAATAGTAAGGCGTCCCGTCATACTGCAGTTCATCTCCGTATAATTCCGATATGGCAGCCACTGTTTTCATGATCATGGGTATCCTGTTGTTGGCGGATATGATGAAAGATATGAGCACCTCCCATATGTCCTGCTTCAATATCCTTATGCCATGGCCGAATTTTATGGCTCTGCTCATGTGCTCGTCCCTGTCAAGCATTTCCTTTATTTTGGAATAATCCCTGCCCAGGTCAAGATACTCAAACCATATGTTCAAAAAATCTTCCAGGCTGGAATTTTTTATCACCAGTGTTCCATCCTGAAAACTGATATTGACCACCCTGCCCCGGGCTACACCCGTGTAGCTGCCATCTTTCTGTCGAACCCATCGGAAACATTGGCCGCATTCAAAAATATGCACAGGATCAAAATCCCGCACTCCTTTAACAATAACCCTGTCTTTCTCCTCCGTAACCGTATATCCCTTATATTCCAATTTGGTCATCCTTTCCTTTCATTTTTAAAAACTTTGCTTTCTGAATCCTTTCCTTGCTAAATGCGCCGGAAAATCATCTTTTGATATATATATTCCCGTGTTTATCTGTTATAATTAAATCAATTACATTTTTACTTGCTGTGCAAGTAAATTATCTCAGGATGTATTAGACGGATAATATTCCGTCAAATACTTTACATAGATAAACCTTTTTGTTTTTCTATGCACCTTATCCCACATGTAAATATCGACAAGGAGAGAGGTTTTATGAAAGAAAAAATCTACACCATTCCTGTGATGGAGGCTTTCAGGGAAGATTGTGAATGTCCGCTGTGTCTTCTTGAAAAGAAACTGGAGGATGAATATGTAGACTATGTATTGGGGCCTTCGCTGATGGAACCCGACGGCAGGGAAGAAACAAATGAAAAAGGGTTTTGCAGGAGGCATTATGAACTGGTGTTTAAGAGACAGTCAAACAAGCTGGGCCTTGCATTGATCCTTGACACCCACCTTGCGGAGCAAAACAAAAAACTCAAAAACCTTTTTGACAGCAGCATATCAGCCCTTAAAGGAGCTACTGCAACTTCCCCGCTGAAAAACCTGTTTGGAAAATCCTCTTCAAGGCAAACCAGCGCAGGGCATCCTGTAGACCAGCTGGTTTCCGCCCTGGACGACCTGGAGCACAAGTGTGCGGTTTGCAGCAAGCTGGATTACACCATGGACAGGTATGTTGATGTTATATTCTACCTGTGGTCAAAAGAAAAGGATTTCAAGGATCTTTTCAACAGCAAAAAGGGTTTTTGCCTGAAGCATTTGAAGCTTTTGCTGTCCGGCGCGAAAAAATACCTGCGACAGCAGAATGAATTAAGCGAATTTGTGGTAAAAACACTGGAAATGCAGCAGGAAAACATGGAACGCATACAACAGGAGGTCAACTGGTTTACCAAGAAGTTTGACTATCGCTATAACGACGCTCCCTGGGGAAATTCCAAAGATTCGGTATCCCGCAGCATACAAAAGCTTGCCGGACATTTGGACTTGAAATGAAAGAGTTATTCTTTCTTTTCCCCCACCGGCTCTTTTTTCTCTAATGTCAGGCTTTTTACCGTTATATTCAGGGTTTTTATATTCAAAGCCGTAAGCCTCTCTATCTCTTGTCTTACCTTTTTCTGGATCTCTGCCAGCAGAGGCCGGATCACATATCCATAGATCAGAACCAGGTCCATATCAATATATATTCCGTCCAGATGATTTTCCGCTCTGAATCTGGAGATCCTGGCAACTCCTTCGATATTTGACACTACATATTCTATGATCTGGTAGATGGTATAGTCGGAAATGGTGTAGCTCCCCATGTAACTAAAGGTAGGCCTCACTACGGACTTCTCCCCCACCAGCTGATAACTTCCCTTGCCTTTTCTCTTGAAAATCTGAAGGGGATCAAGAAAATATCCTGAAAAATCCTTTTTTATTTCAAAGGTAGGTACCGGTATGACATGTTTCCCCTGCTCTCTTCTGGTGTACATGGCCTGTTTTATCTCCAGTTCACTGGCCACTTCATTTATATAGATTTTTTGCGAAACCGGAGGCAGATCAAGCCTTTTTGCTATGCTTTCCACCATTCCGTCCGAAGTGCCCAGTATAAGAATTGCCCCGGGATTGTACATTCTTATTGCCCTCTTCACATCAGCGGCATGATCCTCATCAGTAAAAAGAGCACGCCTTATGGAGCCGATTTTTGTCTTCTCCTTTTTTGCAGAAGTACCGGCAATAATACTGTTTCCTCTTATAAGCAAACCGTCATCTATTATAAAATCGATATCCCTTTCCCTTGCCACCCAGGCCGCCCTGTGGCTTTTTCCCGAACCGCTGGGGCCTATAAAACCTACAACTCTCAAGTTCATTCCTCCAAAACCAAAAAGCTGGTGGTTTTTATTTTATCACACATGAGATGAAAAAGAAACGGGTATGAAAGCTTTAAGAAAGAGAAAAGAGAGTCTTTGACTCTCTTCTCCCAAATCTTTTCTTCCAGTGTTTTTTCTTTCGCAATTATTGTTTTTATCTTTTGTAATTTTCTTATTTTAGGTTTTGTCTTTTGTATAATTATACGCACATAACGCATAAAATAACTACACTATATATTGTACCATTTGTTCGACTAATGTCAACATTTGCTCATGTGTAAAGCATAGGTAATTAGTACTAATTCTTATCAGATTTTAGTTCTATTTTGACTATTTTACATAATAAACACGAATAAGCTCATATATTCTGACAACAAAAAACTGACGGTCAGGGTGCCGGTACAACAGCTTACACCTGCTTCTTGTCCTCTCCTTTTGTAACCGCCGCCATACAGGATTCACATCCGTTGCATATTATAACTCTTCCGGGAAAAACGTTTTTTATTGTCTCCAGGAGTTCCTTGTTTCTAAACAGTCCTGAGCTGTGCAACACTATTTTCCTGGGAGCCATGGTTATCAATGAACTCACCAGGAGATCATCGTAATTAATCTCACCCTCAGATATCTCATCTATAAATTCCTGTATGCAATCCTTGGTGATCTCCTTTCTGTTTTCATCCAACAGTATATACTTGCTCTCAAACCCTACCACAACATGTATCACTTCCACTTTTGGATCCTGTATCTCGACAAAATATTTAAGCAGCCGGATGAATTCCCTGTATTCCCTTTCCATCAAGAACTCATCCACTGCTTTTTCCACTATTTCTTCAAGGTCTTTTATATAATCCTTGAGGCGGAAATTCACAAAACCATCCAATATCAAACTGTTGGAGCTTTCAAAGTATTCAAGAAGCTTCCGTATTATGATATTTCGTCTTCTTATCTGAAACAGGCTGTTTAAAAAGTTCTTGTCTTCATTCTTTATTATTCTAATAGCTATGCTAAGTATTTCCTTGCGTTCCACCGAGTTGAAATAGCAATAGTTGGTATTTATTATTCTGGAAATGAGTTTTTCCTCATAGTGCCCTATTATAAAGTCTGCTAATGCATTGGCAACGTGCAGCATCAAGATATTATAGGAATGAGCTGATTTTTCGTTTGCAGGTTTGTCTTCAGCGATGCTGCAAATAATGGAAGTCGAATTATCGGAATTAACTTCTTTTACGGTGTATTCTATCTTATTTTTTACTTTTTTCAGCTCATTATTTATATGTTGAATAATGTCATCAGCGCTCTCGTCAACCCCAATACAAAGATACTGCATCAACTTCACATCCCTTCAAGTGTAGTATATGTTCTCATAAAATGTTGTATGCAGCGGCTGTTGCAAGCAATTTATGCCACCTATTATCATATTTTAAAAATAAATGTAATATAATGTACGATACTCCAATACTTAATGACCATTGTTGTTATTCTGATACATTATATGAAACTTGAGGATGTAAGTTACTCCTGCAGGCAATATTATTTTGCTTTCAGGGGCAGTATGGTGCCAATATCCACTATATCTTTATCCGACAAGGACAGGATCCGGATATTCCTGTCCCCAAGGAACTTGCTGATCCTGTCGGATGCTTTTAATAATGAAAATCTCCCGGTCACTGCCCAGGTTCTTCTGTCCAACATGGCCGTGCTTCCCCCTATAAACCCGTTGGAAAGCCCCGGAAGCAATATGGCGTCTTCCGGTTCTATTTGCAGCACTTCCAATCCTTTTTCCAGGGCAGCGGCAGCAATGCCTTTGTCTGCGGTTATTATCGAGTTTTCATCAACAACGGAAACAGAGCATTTTGTATAACCCTGCTTCACATGGACCAATTGTACGCCTCGCCTTTTCAACTCCCTTTCCAGCACTTTATCCGTATACTTAAGGTTATGAAAGGCGAATTTCCCTACCCGGGCAACATTATACGCAATATCCCCGGGATATTTTGCTGCAAGGCAGGTATCACCCTGTATCAGTTTGAATCCATGTTCTGACAGCGCCTGTAACACCTTTTCATCCACACCGGGAGCATAAACCATGTATTCATCACCCAAATGATGCAGCATCATATCAGGGTGGCATGAAACCTCTTCATACAGGTCCGCATGTCTCACGGTTTTTATCAGCTCAATATTCAAAGAGCGCAGCCTTTCTTCCAAATCCCCGTCAATTCTTCCATCCACCACCGCAAGGCTTGTCCGGCTTTGTGGCAGATTGGGAATGTGTACATAGCCCATTTTGCCCTCCAACAAAAAATATCATTTTCATATTTTACTTTACAGCATCTGCGAATAAAATACACCTGGTGATGTATCAGTCTTAACCTGAAATTTCTGTGAAGACGCACTGTCACCCTTTACACACCGGATTCATATTATACTATATAAAATATTCGGATTGAACCCGGCTAACTGCATGTAATAAACGCTGTGCCGAAAGGGTCCGGTGTCTTCTTGTCGGAGCAAATATCAGTCTATAACCATGATGTCCTATATTAGGACTAACTGTCGGTCACCACCGGGGTCGTGGGATCGACGGTTATTTAAATAACCGCGTCCGGAGTTTTCCGGGCGCGGATGTTTTTTTGGAAAAGATCAATTTCAAATTTTAAAGCTTCAGTATAAATATTTTATCCAAAAGACAAACTAAAAATGAATATGCAAAAATATTTATCAAACAATATAACAAAAAAGGAGTTGTAAAAATGAGCAGAACACCTTTGGATAAACTAGCCCTTGTACTTGTCATAATTGGTGCTCTAAACTGGCTACTGGTAGGGCTTTTCAGCTATGATCTGGTAGCTGCAATTTTTGGAGGAAATACCACTTTCATCAGCAGAACCGTATACACCCTTGTAGGCCTCGCCGGCTTATACTGCATAAGCTTGCTGTTCAGAGGGGATGAGCCGGTAAGAGAAGCTCAGTGATGTATTCAAAACTTACTAAAATAGCGCTTTAGCAGTATTTACCGTTATATTTTGCACTGAAACTACAAAAGATAAAAATACACTGCTGTTCAATGAACAGCAGTGAATTCAAATTACAAGGAGGCTATACAAATGGCTAAGAACAGTAACAGTAAAACAGCTTTTGAAAAAATGAAGTATGAAATAGCTTCTGAAGTTGGAGTAAACCTGAAACAAGGCTACAACGGTGACATCACCGCCAGGGAAGCCGGAAAGATCGGTGGAAACATTGTAAGGAAAGTATTCGAGGCTTATACCGGGAATAGCTATCCTGCAGAGGTAAAGGGTGACAGATCAAGATAACACGGTAATTATTGCAGCAACTTACCTTGCAAATAATGCAAATTAGAAAAAGGGTTACCGTCTTTGGATGGTAACCCTTTTTTAATGACCCTTTACATTTAAACATTTAATAACTCTGTACCTATAAGTTCAGCAGCGCTGTATTTATAAGCAACAGACTGACTTTTGAACCTTTGCGGAAAACAAATGCCTGCGTATATAGCCTTGAAAATAAGTATTATTTACAATAACCGGTATAATTTCCGGTCCACCTTAGTAAATAAATAATAGTAACACGTTGTCAGAGGTCAGAAATGGAAATAACCACATTCTTTATGATCATTTCAGCTTTTCTTTTGTTTATCATGTTTTTCCCTGACATATTTCCTAAATGTTCAAACTGTAAAAAGATCAAATTCCGAACGATGTTCAGGATACATAAAAATGTAAGTTTGAGACCCGGGTATAAAGCAAGCAAGTCAGTATGCCGGAAATGCTGCCGCAAGTATGGCATTGAATCCCTAAAGGAGTATGAACGTTATGAAAACATCAGAAAAAAAGCCGAATACCGCCTTAAAAGCAAA
>Ga0134099_1000909_pt1 | contig 30807 bp, 28 predicted proteins | sample 10_taG_2_FD_105482 | JGI IMG/M metagenome (GOLD analysis project Ga0134099, IMG submission 105482) | Switchgrass degrading microbial communities from high solid loading bioreactors in New Hampshire, USA - 10_41_5_180_A2 metaG | ecosystem: Engineered > Bioreactor > Semi-continuous > Anaerobic >...
CACAGGGGTGCGCCGGCTCGACTACCTGGTGCTGACGCACCCCGACGCCGACCATGTGGGCGGGGCGGAGGCGGTGTTGCGCCAGATTCCGGTGGGCCTGGTGCTGGTGAGCAGTACCGAAGGCGCCGAGCCCCGGCATGTCGCGGCTCTGGTCGCGGCCGCCGAACGGGGCGTGCCCGTGCGGGTGGCCCGGGAGGGCGAGACGCTTGCCCTCGGGGAGGGCGTGCGGCTTCATGTGCTCGGCCCGCCTGCCGTGCCTATCACCGGCAGCCGGTCCGACGACAACGCCAACTGCGTGGCACTTCGGCTCACCTACCGGCGGGTGGCGGCCCTCCTGGCCTGCGACCTGGAGGCGGAGTCAGAGGAGCGGCTGCTGAAGCGGGGTTACGACCTGTCGGCCGACGTGCTGAAGGTGGCCCACCACGGCTCTCGCCACTCGACGACCGAATCGTTCCTCCGTGCGGTCGCCCCCGCGATCGCCGTGATCTCCGCAGGGAGCGGCAACCCGTTCGGCCACCCCCACGACGAGGTGCTGGAACGGCTGCACGCCGCCGGCGCTGCGGTCTGGCGCACGGACCGGCACGGTACGGTGACGGTGCGGACGGATGGGTTCCGCATCTGGACGGCAGGGAGTGCGGGCAGTCCGGAGGACGCGGAAAGCCGGCCCCCCGGGCTCTGGGGCCGGCGCTGGTTCGGGGCGTGGTGAGCGGGCACCCGGCGCGGGCAACTTCCCTCAGCGGCGGCGACGGTCTCCCCCGCGCCGGCTTCCCCGACGGCGGTCTCCTCCGGGCGAGTCGGACTGCACGCGGTCCGCCCGCCGGATGGCCCTCAGGCGGACCACCTTGTCGGCGTTGATCTCAGGGTCGCCCACCTCCTTGGGCGGCCAGCGGTAGCGGGCGAACCGGGCGGCCCGCACGGTGGTCCAGGCCCACAGCGGGGCGAGTGCGCCGATGGTGACGACCTGCAGGGCGGCGATGAAAAACACGGCCCAGAGTCCCGCCGGCGGCAGGGCCACCGGGAAACTCCAGCCGATCAGGAGCACCAGTGCGCCCGCAGGCAGGGCGATGAGGGAGGCGAGCCCGAGGGCCGTATGGAGCCCGCCGGCGGCCAGGTAGCGGGCCTGTCGGTAGTCCCGCCGCGAGAGCACGAACCCGGCCACCACCATGGAGAGCAGCCCGGCGATGGCCGAGGCCCCCGCCACGAGGTAGGCCGCCTGCCGGAGGGAGGCGTACGAAAGCTCCCCGAAGACAACGTGCCGCCCCCAGAGGGCCAGGAGCATGAGCGTGAACAGGGCGGCGTACGCCAGGTGCGCACGGAAAGCGGCGCCGCCCAGACGGGTGCGGTAGAGCACCAGCAGGTAAAGCAGCAGAACCAGAAGCCCGGGCCCCAGGTAAGGCAGGCGCGCCTTGGCGCCCGATACGAGCCAGGCCTCGCGTGCCTCCGCCATCTGCCGCTCCAGGCCGCTCAGGTAGTCTTCGGCCTCCACCGCCGAGGCCGGCGGCTCCGGCACCTCCGCCGGGGCGCCGTAGGCGGCGAGGGCCGCAGCCACAAACGCCCGCCGGGAGGAGAGGTACACCTGTACCACGGCATCGAGGGGCCGCCCCTGGGCGGCGAGGGCGCTGTCGATGGGCCGCCCCTGTGCGGATACGGGCACCGGCAGCCCGGCCAGTGCGGCCAGGGTCGGCGCCACGTCGTAGACGGTGGCGTCGCCGCCGGCGCCGGAGACCACCCCGCTGCCGGCCAGGACCAGCGGAAGGGTCGAAGGCCTCCCGGAGGCGGCGTCGGCGGTGCCGAGCACCACGACAGCGGTCTCGCGCCAGTCGATCAGGTCGAAGAGGGCGACCAGGCGGGCGTCCAGTTCCGCCAGCGCGTCGTCGCTGCGGCCCCGGGAGAGGTCGTCCGCCTCGATGACCACCAGGCCGGGGCCGCCGGGAGCCAGCAGGTCGGCCACCGCGGGGGCACCCAAATCCTGCTCTCCCAGCCAGGGATCGAGCCGTCCGGCAGCCAGGGCATCCAGGGCCCGGCCACCCGCACCGCCGGCCCGGACCTGGCTCCGGGCGGCCGCCTGAAGCAGGTCGTCGGCGGTCAGCGCCGCCTCGCCCGCACCCACGAGCACGCCGTGGTAGGCGGGCGGTGCACCGGTGAGCAGGCTGGCCAGAAGCGGCGCCTCGCCGGCGAACCCCGACGCCGTCAGCCGGTAGCCTGCGCCCCGGCGGTGCAGCCAGTCTACCGACGGCAGCCGGTGTGCATCCTCGGTGGTGAGCCCGTCGATGATGAGGAAGACGACCCGGTCGGCGAGAGGTGCCGACCCCGCCGTCAGCGGCTCGGCGCTGACGACGGGCCGGAAGCTGGACAGCCGGGCCACGCCTTCCGCCGCAGCGCGCCAGGCGCCGTAGGCCGCACCGAACAGCAGGCAGATGAGCAGCAGCACGGCAGGACCGCGGCGCACGGGATCGCCCCCTTGTTTGACGGTGAATGCTCATAGATTCCATCTGTGGCGGTGGCCCTCCTGCAGGGAGCCGGGTGCGGCGCCCCGAATCCTTGCAGGCAGAGCAAGCTGAGGGAGTGGCGCGGCGTGCATTACCGGGAAGCCCTGGCAGAAATCGAGAAGGGCCAGATCCGGCCGGTCTACCTCGTGTACGGAGGGGAACCGTTCCTCATCGACGAGGTGCACCGCGCCCTGAAGGGCGCGGTGGTCCGGCCGGAATCGGCCGACTTCAACTACCACGTGCTCGAACCCGGCCCAGATCAGGTGACGCAGGCGCTGACCCTGGCCCAGACCCAGCCGTTCTTCGCCGAGCGCCGCCTGGTGGTGGTGAAGGAATGCCCGGCGGTGGTGCCGCGGCGGAAGGGGGTGGCGGAGAAGGAGCCGCCGGAGGGCGCGGAGGGGCCGGCGGATTCCGGAGAGCCGCCCGCGAGCGGGGCCGACGCCGCCCTGCTGAGCTACCTGAAGGCGCCGGCACCGTCCACCGTCCTGCTCTTCCTGGCCGGCGCCGTGGACGCGCGGCGAAAGGTCACCCGGGCGCTCGCCGCCGCCGGGGCGGTGGTGGAATGCCAGCCGCTCAAGCCGGAGGATGCGGTGATGTGGGTGCAGCAGCGGGCGCAGTCTCGGGGCAAGCGGCTGGGCACGCAAGCGGCGAACCTGCTGGTGGAGCGCATTGGGCCGGACCTCTCGCTCCTGGACAGCGAACTGGAGAAGCTGGTGCTCTACGTGGGCGAGGCCCGGGAGATTCCGGCCCGCGCCGTGGAGGCCATGGTCTCCAACCTCGCCGAGACGGAAATCTGGCGCCTGGCCGACGCCGTGCTGAGGCGGGACCGCACCCGGGCGATGGTGCTGCTGGACCGGCTGCTCGCGCAGGTGGACCACCCGCTGCAGCTGCTCGTGGCCGTCACCAACCGATTCCGGCAGTTGCTCCTGGTGAAGGCGCTCTCGACCGAGGGTCTCTCCCAACGGGACGGGGCTGCCCGGGCCCACATGCACCCCTACGCTTACGCCAAGATGGCGGAGCAGGCGCGGGCCGTGCCGCGGGAGGACATCGTCCGCGCCCTGGAGCGGCTCCTGGACGCCGACGTGGCCATGAAGTCGGGCTTCGACCCGCGGCTCACCCTGGAGACGGTGATCGTGGAACTCATGGGAGAATGAAGGGCGACAAGACAGGAGCCCCAACCGCAGCCTGTGCGGTTGGGGCTTCACGCTTCGTGTGGGATTCGGCGGAGTTCTGGCCGTTCAGCTGTTGGCGGCCGGGCCAGACTGGGTGGCCTTGAGCAGCATCCGGGCCAGACGTGCCTTCTTGCGGGCAGCAGTATTCTTATGGATGACACCCTTGGACGCGGCCCGGTCAAGCGCCGAGAAGGCCTTGTTCAGGAGGACCTGCGCGTTCTCGGTGCCAACAGCCTCCCGGTACTTGCGAATAGCGGTCCGGAGGCTGGACTTGACCATCTTATTGCGCAGCGTGCGCTTCGCGGCGATCAGGGCACGCTTCTTCGCGGACTTCGTGTTAGCCAATTCCTCACCTCCAACGTGGCTATTCTAGCACGCGTAAGTATGGCATGCAAGGGAAATCGCGCCGCGAATAAGGGACGTGACGCGCGTTCACACTACCCGTCAGGGAAACGGAGGTGTGAATGGCCGTGCTGGGTGCAGTGGTGCGTTTCGTCGTCTCTGCGCTGGTGCTGATGGTGGTGAGCTGGCTGACCCCGGGCTTTCAGGTGAGCGGTTTCTGGGGCGCCTTGTTCGCGTCGCTGGTGATCGCCGCCCTCGGTTGGGCCGCGCAGGCCATGCTGGGTCGGGGGGCGTCGCCCGCCGGACGGGGATTCGCAGGGTTCATCTCTGCCGCGATCATCATTTATCTGACAGGTTGGCTCTTCCCCGGGTGGCTGGCTGTCACCTGGTGGGGGGCGCTGATCGCTTCCTTCATTATCGGACTCGCCGACGCCGTGGTTCCCACCGCACTGCGCTGATGGACCCGGCCTCCCGGGCGGCCCCCCCTTGCTGCTTGGCAGGGGGGTTTTCTACATGCGGCGAACCATTAGGAGCCCCGGCATCGTCCTATCAGCGAACAGCCGGCCGTGCAGGCGGCCCGGCACCGTCGCTGAGGTGATGCCGCTTGTCCCTTCCGGAAACCCGGCACCAGACCGACGCACCGCGCAGGAGGCGCTCCTGGCGGGCGCTGCTGGCCGCACTGCTCCTCGCGGCAGCCACCGGCGTCGGCGGCTTTTTTCTGGGGCAGTACACGGCTCCGCACTCGCTCCTGGACCCGCTCTGGGTCCGCGCTTACCTGAACCGGCCGCTGGATGAGTCGGCACCGGGGGAAGGCTTTTGGATCACGGGCTACTATGTGGACTACGACGACGACTCGCTGGAGTCGGTACGCCTGAACGCGCCGCACCTGGACCAGGTGATCATCTTCGGGCACGGGTTCGACTGGGAAGGAAACGTGGTCGGCAAGGATCAACACCTGCTCCGGGGCGTGACGGGCGAGCAGAAGCGCGTGCTGCTGTTTGGCAACTTCCACGAGGGTGGCTTCGACGCCGACCTCGCCCACCTGATCCTCACCGATCCGCAGGTGCAGGAGCGGGCGATCTCCGGGATGCTGAACGAGGCGGCCCGGCTGGGCGTGGCTGGCCTGCAGATCGACTTCGAGAACCTCTATCCGGAAGACCGGGATGCGTACACCCGGTTCCTCACCCGACTCAAGGACCGGCTGGAGCCGCTGGGGCTCACGCTCTCCGTGGCCGCTGCGGCCAAGACGGCCGACACCGCCACGGGTTGGGGCGCCGCCACGGACTACGCCGCCGTCGGCCAGATCGTGGACCACTTTTACATCATGGCATACGATGAGCACTGGCTGGGCGGGGAGCCCGGGCCCGTCGCCTCGCTGGGCTGGGTGGAGCAGGTGATTCGGTACGCCATCGGCGTGATGCCCTCGCAGAAAATCGTGCTGGGCGTCCCGTCGTATGGCTACGAGTGGGCCGCCGAATTCGAGGAGGGGGCGTCGCCCAACGCTGCCTACGGCCCGGGGCGGATGGCGCGCCGTGCTGCCGACTTCGGCGCCGAGGTGTACTGGGACCCCGTGGCCGGGGAGAACAAGGCGGTCTTCGTCAGCGACGAGGGCACGCGCATCGCCTGGTACCCGGACGAGCGCAGCCTGGACGCCAAGTTGCGCCTCGCCTACCAGTATAACCTGAAGGGGGTCGCCGTCTGGCGGCTGGGGCTGGAGCCCGAGGAGTGGTGGCACCGCATGGGCGCCTTCCGGCTCAACCCGGAGAAGTAGCCGACGTTCAGCCTACCCGGCGCGGCGCCGATGTGATAATCTATTGGCATCATTCCGAAACCAAGGGGGGCCACGTGTGATGCGCTTGCAAGAGGTCGCAGCCGAGCTGGCCAGGCGCATGAACTGCACCGTCGAACCGGGGCCCGAGGATGCCGCGGAGGTGACCGTGAGAGGGAAAGGGTATCGCTTCGTGGTGGCCGGCTTCTTCGGCGGCTGGCAGGCGACCCTGTATGTGCCGGACCAGAAGCCGGTTACATTCTATGGCGAGGCAGTGGAGATGCTGGAATACCGGCTGAAGGGCTGGCTGTCCGGCAGGCCGGTGGAGTAGCACAGACAAATCGCTTGATTCTGCTCCCTGCCGGATGTACAATAGGCTCCGGAAGCCAGCGGGCGAGCGTCTGCGTGGTTCTTCTTTTTTTCCTGTGCCGGCGAGGGCCGGCAATTCGGCGTATTGTGAGGAGAATGCCACATGGAGGAAAACAAGCCGGTTGTTCTGTCGCCGGAAGGCCTTCAGCAGCTCCAGGAGGAGCTGGACTATCTGCGCAACGTCAAGCGCAAAGAGGTGGCCGAGCGCCTGAAGGAGGCCCGCTCGTACGGCGACCTCTCCGAGAACTCGGAGTACGACGATGCCCGCAATGAGCAGGCATTCGTCGAAGGGCGGATCACGCAGCTGGAGAACATGCTGCGCAACGCCGTGGTGCTGGACGAAGAGGACGCCGCCGCGGCGGCCGGCACGGTCCGGCTGGGCTCCGTGGTGGTGCTGAAGGACCTGGAGTTTGGCGACGTGCTGGAGTACACGATCGTCGGGACGGTGGAGGCCGACCCCTCCAAGAACAAGATCTCCAACGAGTCCCCGGTTGGCCAGGCCATCATGGGCAAGTCCAAGGGGGAGATCGTGGAGGTGCATGCCCCCATCGGGACGATCAAGTACGAGATCCTCGACGTGAAGTAACACAAGGAACCCCCGACCCATTCCGGGCCGGGGGTTTAGTTTTGTCCGAAACGGGGAGGGGGCTCCCGCCCTCTCCCCATCCCCGCTCCCTATTGGTTGGTCACCGCGCACCGCGACTTGTCATAACGCCTGCGCCCTGTCCGTACAAATGGGTAAGCCAACCCATGCAGGCGAGGTGAGTCCGATTCTCCGGAACTTCTGGACGGCGCGGCCGCTCCTGGTCGCCTACGCGGTGGTGACCGCCGCCACCCTTGGCCTGCTCGTGAACCGCCAGCCTTCCGGCGCCGGCACCATTCCGGCGATGACCGATTCTGCTGCCGCCGTCGCCCGCACTGAGCCGGACCGGCAAGGGCCGCCGCTCTGGCTGCAGCTCTTCCGCCCCGGGTTGCCCACCGCCCGGCGGGTGTTGCATACGGCGCTGCCGGCCCTCGCACCCGCCACCGGTGCGGCCGAGGGTGCGGCCCGCGATCTGCGCTTCTGGTGGACAGGCCCCGGGCAGCCGCAGCCCCAGACCCTCTTCCAGGCGGCCCTGCCGTTCCTGCGCCCGCCGGCTGAACCGGCGGAGACCCCCGAGCCCCCGACGGCCGGCCCGGAGGCAGAACCGGCGGTCCCGACGGGCGAGAGCCCCGGTCCTGAGGTTCAACCCGCGCAGGAGCCGCCGCCGGCGCCCGCGACCGAGCAGCGGACGATGGAGGTGGTAAACGGCGGGCTGCCGCTGGTGGGCATCTACCACACCCACGACTACGAGTCGTACATCTCGGAGTTTCCCGACCTTGCGGTGAGCACTGACCAGGACCTGATGCTTGTGGCCTCGTTCGACCACAGCAAGCGGACGATCGTGGACATCGGGGAGACTCTTGCCCGGCGGCTGCGCGATCTCGGCGTCACGACCGTCCACGCCCCCTTCCGGCACCAGGAACTGGGGTACGACTATGCCTACCAGGCCTCGCGGGTGACCGCCCAGCGGATTCTGCGGGAGGCGCCCACCGTGAAGGTGCTCCTCGACCTGCACCGCGACGGCAACATGAACCTGGACTCCACCACGTACATCGACGGTCTGCCGGTGGCCCGGGTCCGGTGCGTCATCGGGGCCCGCGAGGATCTGGTCCACTGGCAGGAGAACCTGGCGTTCTGCAACGCGCTCATGGCGAAGATGGAGGAGGCCCATCCGGGCATCACCCTGCCGACGCTCACCCCCCAGGCGCGCTACAACCAGGACCTGCTGCCCGGTGCGATCCTCCTGGAGATCGGCAACGCTCTCAACACCTTCGAGGAGGCGGAGCGGGCGATCCACTACCTGGCGGAGGCGCTGGCGGAGCTGCTGCGGTCCGGGGAGTACCCTGGTGCCCCCTGAGCGTGCTATAATACTCTGAAGCCTATTTTGGGGGGGCGAAACAGGAGGGCATGGTCGACCAGAAGCACATCCGCAACTTCTGCATCATCGCCCACATCGACCACGGCAAGTCCACCCTGGCCGACCGGCTGATCGAGTACACCGGGGTGCTGAGCAAGCGGGAGATGGAAGATCAGGTTCTCGACACGATGGAACTCGAGCGGGAACGGGGCATCACCATCAAGGCCCAGTCGGTGCGCATGGAGTACACGGCCGACGACGGTGAGCGCTACGTCCTGAACCTGATCGACACCCCGGGGCACGTCGACTTCCACTACGAAGTCTCGCGCGCCCTCGCGGCCTGCGAGGGCGCCTTGCTGGTTGTCGACGCCTCGCAGGGCATTGAGGCGCAGACCCTGGCTAACGTCTACATGGCCCTGGAGCACGACCTCGAGATCATCCCGGTGATCAACAAGATCGACCTGCCTTCGGCCGAGCCGGAGAAGGTAAAGAAGGAGATCGAGGAGGTCATCGGCCTCGACACCTCGATCGCCGTCATGGCGTCGGCGAAGACGGGCGCTGGGATCAAGGAGATTCTCGAAACAGTTGTCAACTTTGTCCCGCCGCCCCAGGGGGACGAGCGGGCGCCGCTGCGCGCGCTCATCTACGATTCGTTCTATGACTCGTACAAGGGCGTTGTGACCTACTTCCGCGTCTTCGACGGCACGGTGCGGAAGGGCGACCGGATCCGGTTCATGGCCACCGGCAAGGAGTTCATCGTGGACGACCTCTACATCTTCCGGCCCGGGCTCACCCCGGTGGACGAGCTCAAGGCCGGCGAGGTGGGCGCGCTGGCGGCGGCCATCCGGGAGGTGAAGAACGTCCGGGTGGGCGACACGATCACCCTCGCCACCAACCCGGCCCAGGAGCCCCTGCCCGGCTACCGGAAGGCGACGCCCATGGTCTTCACCGGCCTGTACCCGGTGGAGACCAACGACTACAACCGCCTGCGGGACGCGCTGGAGAAGCTTCAGCTGAACGACGCCTCGCTCTCCTTTGAGCCCGAGACGTCGGAGGCCCTGGGCTTCGGCTTCCGCTGCGGCTTCCTGGGCCTGCTGCACATGGACGTCATCCAGGAGCGGCTGGAGCGGGAGTTCGACCTGGACCTGATCACCACCGCGCCGAACGTGGTGTACCGCATCAACCTGACCAGCGGCGAGCTGGTGATGATCGAGAACCCGGCGCACTGGCCCGACCCGTCCAAGATCGAGTCGGTGGAGGAACCCGTTGTCAGGGCTTCGATCATCACGCCGTCCGAATACGTCGGCCAGCTGATGGAGCTCTGCAAGGACCGGCGGGGCACCTTCATCACCATGGAATACCTGAACGAGAAGCGGGTAAACCTGCAGTACAAGCTGCCGCTCTCGGAGATCATGTACGACTTCTTCGACCAGCTGAAGACCCGTTCCCGGGGCTACGCCAGCTTCGACTACGAGGTGACCGGCTACGAGCCGGCGGACATGGTGAAGATGGACATCCTGGTGCACGGCCAGGCGGTGGATGCCCTCTCGTGCATCGTGCACCGGGATAAGGCGCAGAGGCTGGGGCGCGCCCTGGTGCAGAAGCTGCGGAAGCTGATTCCACGGCACCTGTTCGAGGTGCCCATCCAGGCCGCCGTCGGCAACAAGATCCTGGCGCGTGAGAACATCGCCCCGCTGCGGAAGGACGTGCTGGCCAAGTGCTACGGCGGTGACGTCACCCGCAAGCGGAAGCTGCTGGAGAAGCAGAAGGAAGGCAAGAAGCGGATGAAGGCGGTCGGCTCCGTCGAGATCCCGCAGGAGGCTTTCATGGCGGTGCTCTCCACTGACCCAGACGACGACAAGTAAGAGCGGCCGGGCTCAGCGGAGCCCGGCCGTGATGCTGGGAGGGGATCGCCCTGGCGATCGGGCTCTACGTGCACATCCCGTTCTGCCAGCACAAGTGTGCCTACTGCGACTTCAACAGCTACGCCGGCCTCGGCCGGGACGAGCAGGAGCGGTATGTGGCCGCCCTGCTGGCGGAGATGGACCTCTGGGCCGCCCGCCCGGAGCTCCGGGGTGAGCAGGTCGCCACGGTCTTCGTGGGCGGCGGCACGCCCACCCTCCTGGAGGGGCGGCTGCTGGCGCGCGTGCTGACGGGGGTCCGTGCGCGGTTCCCCCTTGCGCCCGACGCGGAAGTGACGGTGGAGGCGAACCCGGGCACGGTGGACGTGGCGGGGGAGAAGTTGCACCTGCTGCGTGAGGCCGGCGCCAACCGCATCTCTTTCGGCGCCCAGGCCAGGCAGGACCACCTGCTCCGGCGGCTCGGCCGCATTCACACCGCCGCAGAGGTGGAGGAGGCGGTGGCGGCCGCACGGCGGGCGGGCTTCACCAACATCAGCCTCGACCTGATGTACGGGCTGCCCGGCCAGACCCCGGAAGACTTCCGCCGCACCCTGGAGTGGGCGCTCTCGCTCGGGCCCACGCACATCAGCGCCTACAGCCTGATCGTGGAGGAGGGAACCCCCTTCTACCACGAGTGGCGGGCCGGCCGGCTCGACTTGCCGCCTGAAGACGCGGAAGAGGCGATGTTCCGGGAGGGCAAGGCGCTTCTCGAAGCGAATGGATTCGAACATTACGAGGTCTCCAACTACGCCCGTCCCGGTTTCAAGTGCCGGCACAACCTGATCTACTGGCGGAACGAGCATTACCTGGGGCTCGGCTGCGGTGCGCACTCCTTCCTGCGGCTGGCGGCGCCGCTGCCGAACCTGGGTGCCCCGCGTCCGGGCCTCACCGCCTCCCGCGTGCAGGGCGGCAGCCCGGTCGAGACTGCGCCGGGGAAGCCCGGGCAGCAGTACCGCTTCTGGAACCTGAAACACCCCGGCACTTACCAGGCGGCGCTGGCACAGGGCGTGCTGCCGGTGGAGGCCGGCGAGCCGATCGACCGGCGCGAGGAGATGGCCGAGACGATGTTCATGGGCCTCCGGCTGCTGGAAGGCGTGAGCCGGCGGCGCTTTGCCGGCCGGTTCGGCCAGGAACTGGAGGAGGTCTACGGGCCGGCGATCGGGCGGTTGGTGGCGCAGGGGCTCCTGGAATGGAACGGGGAGTGGCTGCGGCTGACGGAGCGGGGGCTCAGGCTGGGCAACGTGGTATGGGCGGAGTTCGTGTAGGACAGCCCGCCCGCGGGCTGCGCACAGGAAGGTGACGACCGTGGAAGTGGAGATCAAGCTACAGGTGCTGCCCACCGTCGAAGGGGGCCCCGCTGCACTGTTCGCACGGCTGGCGGAGGCGGAGCAGCTGGCGGGCTACCCCCTGGGGCCGGCCCGCACGATGGTGGTGCGGGATACGTACTTCGACACCGACCAGGGCGCGCTGGCCGCGGCTCGCTCCGGCCTGCGGCTGCGCCACGAGGACGGCCGGGCCGTCGTCACCCTCAAGGTGACCCGGGAGCAGGACGGGGCCCTGGTGGCCCGCGAGGAGGTCGAGGTGCCGCTGGAGCCCGAGGCCCTCGAGGCGCTGATCGACCGTCTCCGCCCGCTGATCGGGTCCGTGCACGTGCCTTTTGCCGCCTTTGCCGCCGGCCGCCCAGCAGGGCCCCTGACACCGGTGCTCGACGTGCACACCGAGCGGGTGGTGCGCCCCGTCGGCGAGGTCGCCCTCCTCTCGTTGGACCGGGTCACCTACCCCGGACTCGCCCCCGACCCGTACTACGATATCGAGGTAGAAGCCGTGCCGGACCGGGCTGACGCGGCGCTCCTGCACACGCTGGAGGCGGAACTGCAGCGGCTGGCCGGCGGTCAGCTCTGCCCCGCCGGGCAGTCGAAGCTGGAGCGGGGGCTCCGCCTGCGCCAGGATGCGCCCTGGATCTGACAAGACGGCTCGAAGGAGGAACGCTTCATGCAGCCGCTGGAACACGCGCTGAACTGGAACGTCACCGCAGAAGGTCTCGTCCTCCGATTCCCTGCCGCCACCGTGACGCTCACCCCTCTGGCCGACGACCTGGTTCGGCTGCGGGTCGCCGCCGAGGGCGCCCAGGCCCCGGAGACCGGCGCCGTGATCGGTGCTCTCTCGCCGCTTGCACCGCAGGTGACGGAGCGGGAGGGCGGGCTCGTCTTCCGCGCCGGCCGCGTGCGCGTGGACGTGCGCCTTGCCCCGCTGCAGCTCACCTGGTACGAGGGCGAGCGGCTCTTCGCCCGGGACGAGGCGCTGCTCGTCGCACCCGACCGGGTGGTGCTGCGGCGGAGCATGCCGCCCGGCGAGCACTACTACGGCTTCGGCGAGAAGACCGGCTTCCTCGACAAGCGGGGCCGGCGCATGGAGATGTGGGCGACCGACAACACCCTCCACACGCCCACCGCCGATCCGATGTACCAGTCCATCCCGTTCTTCCTGGCCCTGCGGGACGGCCGGGCCCACGGGCTCTTCGTCGACAGCGGCGCCCGGTCGATCTTCGACATGGGATCGCTGGATCCGACCGATTTCTACACGGTCGAGGTGCACAGCCCGGTGCTGGACGCCTACGTGTTCGCCGGCCCCCGGATGGCGGATATCATCGGGCGCTACACCGAGCTCACGGGCCGGATGGAGCTGCCCCCGCTCTGGACGCTGGGCTTCCACCAGTGCCGCTGGTCCTATTTCCCGGAGGCGAAGGTGCGCGACATCGCCCGCAACTTCCGGGAGCGGGATATCCCGTGTGACGCCATCTGGCTCGACATCGACTACATGGACGGGTACCGGGTCTTCACCTGGGACCGGGAGCGTTTCCCTGACCCGGAGGGTCTCATCGCCGATCTGGGGCGCGACGGCTTCCGCGTGGTCACCATCGTCGACCCGGGCGTGAAGCAGGACGAGCACTTCCAGGTCTATCGGGAGGGCGTGGAGAAGGGGTACTTCATCACGCAGCCCGACGGGGCCCTCACCGTGGGCGAGGTCTGGCCGGGCGCGGCCGTGTTTCCGGACTTCCAGCGGGAGGCGGTGCGCCGCTGGTGGGGCGACCTCTACCGGGGGGCGTACTACGAGAAGGGCGTCGCGGGCGTGTGGAACGACATGAACGAGCCGGTGAACTGGGTGGCCAATGCCGCCGGCGAGAAGACCCTCCCGCATGATGCCCTCCAGGGTGAGCCCGGCAGCCAGGTGCCCCACGCGGCGGTGCACAATCTCTACGGTTTCAACATGGCCCGGGCCACCTACGAGGGGTGGAAGCGGCACCGTCCTGAGCGGCGCCCCTTCATCCTCACCCGCTCGGGCTACGCCGGCATCCAGCGGTACGCGGCCGTCTGGATGGGCGACAACCACTCCTGGTGGGAGCACATCGTGGCCCACATGACCATGTGCGCGGGCATGGGGCTCTCCGGCGTTCCCTTCGTCGGCACCGACATCGGCGGGTTCAGCGAGAACCCCAGCGGCGAGTTGGTGGCCCGCTGGATCGCCCTGGGCGCCGTCACGCCCTTCTTCCGCATGCACACGGCCTGGGGCACGCGCGACCAGGAGCCCTGGTCCTTCGGCCCCGAGGTCGAGGCGATCTGCCGCAAGTACATCCGGCTGCGCTACCGGCTCCTGCCTTACCTCTACACGCTGATGGAGGAGGCCGCCCGCACCGGGCTCCCGGTGATGCGGCCGCTGGTGCTGGAGTACCAGGACGACCCGGAGACCTACCCCATCTCCGATCAGGTGCTGATCGGCCGGGACCTCCTGGCGGCCCCGGTCTACCAGCCCGGCGTTACGCGACGGCTGGTCTACCTGCCCGCCGGGGCCTGGTACGACTTCTGGACCGGCGAGCGCTACGAGGGCGGGCAATACATCGTGGCCCGGGCGCCGCTGGACGTGCTGCCGCTCTACGTGCGGGCGGGTGCGGTGCTGCCGATGGCGCCCGTGATGCGCTACACCGGCGAGGCGCCGGTGGAGACGCTGACGCTGCACGTCTACGCCGGCGAGGGCGAGTTCACCCTCTACGAGGACGAGGGCGAGGGCTACGGCTACCGGCGGGGCGTCTGCGCCCGCACCCGGGTTACGGTGCGGCCGGACGAGGTGACCGTGGGCCGGCCCGAGGGGGGCTACACACCCACGTGGCGAAGGGTGGAAGTCGTGCTCCACGGCTTCGATGGCGACCTGGTCGTGGACGGGACGCCCGTGGCGGGGGGCGCGGCTGAAGCGGCGGCCGGCGCGGACGTAATCGGCGGGGCGGGCCGCCGGCTCGTGGTCGAGCGGCAGGGCGGGTTTACCGTGACGGTTCGGCCGCGGTAAGCCGCACGCAGGCCGACCGCCCCACCTCGCTTGCCTGTCCGATCCACGCAGCCCAGACCCGCGCAATCGTGGACCCGGCCGGGTGTGGTACCCGGCCGGGTCTTCGCGCCTGTGGTTGAATGACTATGCATCAGGTAGTATAATTATGCGAAATTCGGATTGCGAGGAGGCCGCGTGCCATGACCAAGCTCTGGGGAGGGCGCTTCACCAAGTCCGCCGACAAGACCGCCGAGGGGTTCACATCGTCGCTCACCTTCGACCGGCGGCTCTACCGGCAGGACATCCGGGGTTCCATCGCCCACGCCCGCATGCTGGCGAAGCAGGGGATCATCTCGCCCGAGGACGCGGCCCTGATCGAGCGGGGGCTCAGGGAGATCGAGGCCGAGATCGAGGCGGGAGAGTTTCCCTTCCGCCAGGAGTACGAAGACATCCACCTGAACATCGAGAAGCGGCTGATCGAGAAGATCGGCCCGGCGGGGGGGCGGCTGCACACGGCCCGCAGCCGCAACGACCAGGTGGTCACCGACGTGCACCTCTGGGTGAAGGATGAGATCGCGGCGGTGCAGCGGCTGATCAGCGATCTGCAGGGAACCCTGCTCGACCGGGCCCGGGAGCAGATGGGTGTGATCATGCCCGGGTACACCCACCTGCAAAGGGCGCAGCCCATCCTGCTCTCGCACCACCTGATGGCCTATTTCTGGATGCTGGAGCGGGACTACGGCCGCCTCGCCGACGCCCTCAGGCGGGCGGACCTCTCGCCCCTGGGCGCCGGGGCGATGGCGGGCACCACCTTCCCCATCGACCGGGCGTTCACGGCGGCCGAGTTGGGGTTCGCCGGGGTCTACCCGAACTCGATGGACGCGGTGAGCGACCGGGACTTCGTCATCGAGTTCGTGGCCGCCGCGGCCATCTGCCAGATGCACCTCTCCCGGCTGGCGGAGGAGCTGGTCAACTGGTCCTCCACCGAGTTCGGCTTCGTGGAGATGGATGACGCCTACGCCACCGGCTCGTCGATCATGCCCCAGAAGAAGAACCCCGACGTGGCCGAGTTGGTGCGGGGGAAGACCGGGCGGGTCTACGGCGACCTGATGGCCCTGCTGACGGTGCTGAAGGGGCTGCCCCTCACCTACCACACCGACCTGCAGGAAGACAAGGAGCGGCTCTTCGACGCCGTGGACACCCTCAAGGCCTGTCTGACGGTGATGACCGGCGTGATGGCCACGGTGGAGTTCAACCGGGAGCGGATGGCCCGGGCGGTGCGGCAGGACTTCTCCAACGCCACCGACATGGCCGATTACCTGGCGAAGAAGGGCATGCCGTTCCGGGAGGCCCACGAGGTGGTGGGCAAGGCGGTGCTCTACTGCATCGAGCGGGGCAAGTTCCTGGCCGACTGCACCCTGGAGGAATTCAAGGCGTTCTCGCCTCTGTTTGAGGAGGACATTTACCAGGCCATCGCTCCCGAGACGTGCGTGAACCTGCGTACTTCTCAGGGGGGCACCGCACCGGCCGAGGTGGAGAAGCAGCTGGCGCTGGCCGCGGAGATTCTTTCCCGGCGCGCCCCGGTGAATAGCCTGCGCTCAGATGGGGCATGATGCAGATGGGCACCCGAGAGGGTGCCCACGGGAGCCCGCATGTTGTCGCCTCAAGACGAGACGGACACGGAACGCACCTGCGGTCTGTTACAGACTGTCGGTGCGTTCTGTGTTTTCTGTGCGCCAGGTCTTGCCAGGGCGGTGGGCCAGGGGAGCGCGAGCGGCGACGGGTTCAACTTCAGATCCCCAGGTTCACCCGATGGCGAAAAGCTCCAGTCCTCCCTTGTCCTTCCGGACAAGCTGCCCTTACGATAGCCTCACCGCAAGCGATGCGGGACAGGCCTCGTTGAGGCCAGAAGACTCGGGAAGGAGGAGGAACCATGAAGCGAGTGGCGATCTGGCTCACGGCTCTGTGCACGGTGCTCGCGGCCTCGGCCCAGAACCCGGCGCTGGCCCAGTTGCCCGCGACGTCGGTGAAGGACCAGGTGCGAGCCGACCTGAAGGCCCCGGCGGTTCCCGGCCAGTTCCTCGTAAAGTTCAAGCCGGGCCTCGCTGCGGCCCAGAGGGCGGCGATCGCGGAGGAGCTGGGGGCGAAGATGGTGGATCGCGTCGCCGTCCTGGATGTCGACGTGCTGGAGTTCCCGGCCCTGTCGGCCAACGCGGACCCGCAGGCGGCGGAGGCCACGCTGCGGGCCCTGAAGGCGAACCCCAACGTGGTCTACGCGGAGCCGAACTACATCTTCACCGTCACCTGGACCCCCAACGATCCCGGGCTCTCCCAGCAGTGGGCGTGGGACCGGATTGACGCCTATGAGGCCTGGGACATCACCCGGGGCAGCAGCGACGTGGTGATCGCCATCGTGGACACGGGCGTCCAGCGCAACCATCCCGACCTTGACGGCAAGATCGTTCCCGGCTGGGACTTCGTCGGCAACGACAACGCCCCCGACGACGGCAACGGCCACGGCACCCACGTGGCCGGGACCGCGGCCGCCGAGACCAACAACAGCACCGGCGGCGCCGGCCTCTGCCCGGAGTGCAAGATCATGCCCGTGCGGGTGCTGAACAACTCGGGTTCCGGCACCCTGGCCGCCGTGGCCAACGGCATCATCTGGGCGGCGGACAACGGTGCCGACGTGATCAACCTGAGCCTGGGCGCTTCCACCGGCGCCACCACGCTGCAGAACGCCGTCAACTATGCCTGGAACCAGGGCGTGTTCCTGGCCTGCGCCGCCGGGAACGAGAACACCAGCAGCCCGTCCTACCCGGCCTACTATGACCGGTGCTTCGCCGTCGCTTCCACCACCAGCACCGACTCCCGCTCCTCCTTCTCCAATTACGGCAACTGGGTGGAGGTGGCCGCTCCGGGCTCCAACATCTACTCCACCTGGCTGGGCAGCGGCTACAACACCATCAGCGGCACGTCGATGGCCACGCCGCACGTCGCCGGCCTCGCGGGCCTGCTGGCCTCGCAGGGGCTGAGCAACCAGGAGATCTGGGACCGGATCATGGAGACGGCAGACGACATCCCGGGCACGGGCACCTACTGGGTCGGCGGCCGCATCAACGCCTACCGGGCCGTCTCCGCCGAGGAGCCCGGCGATCCCGGTGACCCGGGAGACCCTGGCGATCCAGGCGATCCCGGTACGCCGGGCGAGAACCGCATCCAGAACGGCAGCTTCGAGGACGGCAGCGCCCACTGGACGCAGACCTCGTCGGGCGGCTACCAGCTGGTCAGCAACTACCGGCCCCGCACCGGCAGCTACAGCGCCTGGCTGGGCGGCTACAACTACGGCACCGACACCATCAGCCAGACGGTGACGGTGCCCCAGGGCGGTACGCTGACCTACTGGTGGTACATGTCCTCGAGCGACTTCCCCTGGGCCGCCTTCGACTACCTCCGGGTGCGGCTCTACAGCCCGAACGGCGCCCTCCTGGCCGAGCTGGCCACCCACACCAACCAGGACACCCCGAATCAGTGGGTGCAGGAGGCCATCGACCTCTCCTCCTACGTCGGCCAGACGGTGCGCCTGGAGTTCAGCGCCACCAACGACTGGCTGCTGCCCACCAGCTTCTTCATCGATGACGTCGCCCTGCAGTAGAAACCTGGGATGAAAGAGCAGAGGGGCTGCACTCTGGAAGGCGTGCAGCCCCGATTGTGATACGGTGAGGTACGACTGTCGCCGGCGCCCTGCGGCACCACGCCGTGAACTAACCGCAAGCCCGCACGGCCTGCCGGATGAGCGCGGCGGTATCACTGCCGCGGTCTTTCACGCTTAACACGCAAGCCTTCATGAGGAGGTCGAGGGGCTCGCTTGGGCCGTAGTGACTCTGAACGGTCGTCACAAACTGCAGCAAGTTGCGGTGATATACTTCGGACCCCGACTGGGGAAGCCAGTCCAGATCCAAGAGCTGCAGATCTCCCGGGTCCATTCCCCGCCTCTCGTGAAACCCCCGCAGGGAGACGAAACGGTCCAGGATCACGTCAGGACCCAGGGTATCAGCCACGGTCTTGCACGAAGGGTGACCATTCAGATACCCGTACAGGAGGTCCCGCCAGCACTGGAGCGCGCACTGCCGCCATACCTTCTGCTCCGTCTCGTAGCCACGAACAAACCCTGTTCCCAGTTTTGCGCAAGTATCCGCCAGGTAGTGCACGGCGATCGCAAAGAACTGGTCAGATGTCAGAACAGCTTCACCGAAGGCCTTAACCGCTTCTCGGTATTCCTTCGCGGGGCCACTTTCGCTTCCCTCGGGCGCCTCCTCGTACCAGACCATTCCCCTGGCCAACAGGCCAATCGGGCTCGTAGGGAGAGACTCTGCGCACTTGCGCCAGTAGACCAGGGCACCAGCGTAGTCGTGCGCTGCCCAGCGGGCGATGGCTTTCCGGTAGGCCTCCTCCCCGACTTGTTCCCTAGTCCGGTTGAAGAAGATCCCAAACACGATTGCTGCCTCCTTACCTGTATCGAAGACTGTGCGGGTCACTTCATGATGGTGGGGCTGGGCACTTCTCAGAGCCATGAGCGCTTCGCCGGCGAAATCGCCGGAAAGGGGACCAGGGGGGCCTTGTGTTCCGGCAGCTTTTCATTATCACTTACCTACCAAAATCATTTTATAACTGAGACATTCGGCAATGCAAGCTGGAATACGGTGATCAACAGGGGATATCCTTGCGCACTCATCCGCATCGTGTCGAAGGCTTCCCGCGCTTGGACCGGCGCAGGTGCTCCCCGGTGGCCGGGGGAGGTTCGAACGAGACGGGGGCTGTTCCGGCAGGTCCAGAACAGCCCCCTTTTGCACGCTCACATCGTCAGCCACGACATCCGCTGTTCCTGCCAGCGCCCGAGCCGGTAGACGGCGAGGCAGAGCGCCCAGTAGATGAGGCCGATCATGCCGAAGATCGCGAAGAACTGTACCGTGGAACCGTACTGGCCCAGGATGATGACCCCCTTGCCGGTCAGTTCCTGCACGCCGACGACCCAGACGTACGAGGTGTCTTTCACCACCGTGATGAACTGGCCGGTCAGCGGCGGGACCATCTTCCGCAGGGCCTGGGGCAGCACGATGTAGCGCAATGTCTCCAGCCAGGTGAAGCCCTGGGAAAAGGCGGCCTCCCACTGGCCCTTGTCCACCGAGTTGAGCCCGCCCCGCACGATCTCGCCCACGATGGCTGCGGTGAAGAGCGTCATGGCCAGGGTGCCCGAGTTGATCGGCTTCAGCGGCAGGGTAAACCGGAAGAGCAGGATGAGGAGGATGAGCGGCGAGGCGCGGAAGCTTTCGATGTAGACGGCCGCGACCCGGCTCAGCAGCCAGTGGCCGCTGAAGCGCATCACGCCCAGCAGCGTGCCGAGGATGAAGGAGAAGATGACGGTCAGCAGGCTGATTCGCAGGGTGATCAGGAGGCCCTGCGCCAGGAAGCGCACGTTGTGCCACTGGGCCAGGGCGGCCAGTTCCTCCATCATGCGGCCGTCACCTCCCCGCCGCGGCTCAGCCGCACCCGCTCCTCCCACCGCTTGGCCAGCTGGGCCAGGGGGAAGCAGATGGCGAAGTAGATTGCCCAGACTGTGAGGTAGGCCGGGCCGTAGTAGCCGGTGGCGGCCGACCAGGAGTCGGCCTGGAACATGAGGTCACCGCCGGAGATCATGGCCAGGATCGATGAGTTCTTGATCAGGGCCACCGCCTGGTTGGTCATGGGCGGCAGCACGATCTGCCAGGCCTGGGGCAGGATGATGTAGCGCATGGCCTGGACGTAGGTGAAGCCCTGCGACAGTGCCGCCTCCAGCTGCCCCCGGTGGATGGCCTGAATCCCGGCCCGTACCACCTCCGACACGTAGGCGCCGTGGTAGACGCCCAGGCCCAGCACGCCCACCACCGGGGTGGGGAGCACCAGGTTGAAGTGGGGCAGGGCGTAGTAGAGGAAGATGACCTGGGTGACCAGCGGCGTGTTCTGAATGATGCTCACGTACAGGCGGCTCACGGCCCGGCCGCTTCCCCACGGGGCGGTGGCGAGGACACCGAAGAGCACGCCCAGCGCCAGCGCGAGAAGGAGGGCCAGACCCGCCGTGGAGGCGGTCCGGCCCAGGCCCTCGAGGAGGATGTGCCAGTCCCTGAAGAGCGCCTGCCACTTGAAGGCGGCGAAGCGGTCCACGGGCTACTTCAGCCCCCACTTCTCGTACAGCTGGTCCAGTTCACCCGACGCCTTCATGTCCTTGATGAGCTTGTCGACGAGTTCGGCCAGATCGGTGCTGCTCTTCTTCGTGGCAACGCCGTACTCCTGGGGGGCGAACTTGTCGGGCAGCATCACGTTCTTGTCGTCCTTGTAGCCCCACAGGATCGACTGGTCCACCGAGAAGGCGTCGACGCGGCCGGAGTCCAGCGCAGCCTTGATCTCGGGGTAGGTGGCGAACTCCAGGAAGTTCGGCTTGATGCCGTCCTGCTCGGCCTGTGCCGTCAGGGCCTGCTTGGTGGTGGCGGACTGTGCCACGCCGATGTTCTTGCCGTCGAGGTCCTTCCAGGAGGTGATGCCGCTGTCGGCCCGGACCAGGAAGCCGATATAGTCAGTGAAGTACGGCTCGGAGAAGTTCCAGCTCTTCTTGCGCTCCTCGTTGATGGTGAACGTGGCGATCACCAGGTCGACCTCGCCGTTATCCAGCGCCGGACCGCGGGTCTTGGCGTTGACGCCCTGGAACTGCACCTTGTTCTCGTCGCCGAGGATCTCCTTCGCGATGCGCCGGGCGAGATCGATCTCCATGCCCTCGTACTGGTTCGTCTGCGGGTTGAGGTAGCCGAACTTGGGGACGTCCTCTTTCACACCGACTTTGAGGACGCCGGCCTTCTTGATCTGCTCGATGTGTGACGACTGCCTGCCGCAGCCGGCGAGGACCGACAGGGCCAGCGTCAAGGCCAGAAGAACCCCCCACGTACGCTTCATTCCGAACCACTCCCCCTGTGTCTCCATTCGTATCTGTCATCAGCGCAGGATGCGGCTGAGGAACAGCTTGGTCCGCTCGTGGGTCGGCGCCTCGAAGAAGTGCTCCGGCGGCCCCTCCTCGAGGATCCGCCCGCCGTCCATGAAGATCACCCGGTCAGCCACCTCGCGGGCGAAGCCCATCTCGTGGGTGACCACGACCATGGTGATGCCCTCCTGGGAGAGGCCGATCATCACGTCCAGCACCTCCTGCACCATCTCGGGATCGAGGGCGGAGGTGGGCTCATCGAACAGCATGATCTTCGGGTGCATGTTGAGGGCGCGGGCGATCGCGACCCGCTGCTGCTGGCCGCCCGAGAGCTGGGAGGGATAGGCGTTGGCCTTGTGCTTCAGCCCGACCCGCTCCAGGTACGCGAGGCCGGATGCCTCGGCCTCCTCCTTCGGGACACCCTTGACGAGGATCGGCGCCAGGGTGACGTTCTCCAGCACCGTCTTGTGCGGGTACAGGTTGAACTGCTGGAACACCATGCCAATGGACTGGCGCACCTTGGTGAGGGGTGCGCGGGGCGCCGTGATGTCGACGCCGTCGACGATGACCGTACCGCTGGTGGGCCGCTCCAGCAGGTTCATGCAGCGAATCAGGGTAGACTTTCCCGAGCCGGACGGGCCGATGATGACGACTTTCTCGCCGGGCTTCACGGTGAGGTCGACGTCCACCAGCACGTGCAGCGAGCCGAAATACTTGTTGACCTTCTCCATCCTGATCATATACGGGTGTAACCACCTCTCCCCACAGGTCCACCACGCGCGATAACCTCAATTCCTAATACTGACTCGTGGCTGGCGAAAATGCAAGCATAGAATAGTTCGGCGCAACCACCAGATTCGGCTGGCGATCACGCCCCGCGGTGGCAGGGCACGACCACCGCCCGGTTTGCCTGATCCCCGGGTGACGGGCCGCGCGTTCCGGGGCGTGCTGATGTGCAAGCTGGAGCGTTGCCGGGAGAACGCTCCGCAGGGGAGGTCTCGTCGTGCGGGCGCGCCAGGTTGCGCCCAGTCCGGCGCCGAAACAGGGCGCCCTTCCCCGACGCTGGCGCGGCGGGGAAGGCGATTTCTTCGGCCCACGCTTTGCGATGAGCCTCCTGGAAGCGACCCACATCGCTGCCATAACCTTCGCGGCTGACAGTCTTGGATCTGGGTTTCCAAAGGTGGTCTCAAAAATTTACTTAATTAGGATATGATCTATGTCGACCGAGCGAATCAAGAGCGAAGACCACCTTCCCTTAAGTCGAACGGATTTGGTTCAACTCTTCGGGCGTGTAGGCTTGCTTGAGGCTGCACGTCGCCGTCTTTTCGCCCCGTAGCACTTTCGTGATGAGCCTTTCGCCAAGACCGTTATCCCCCGGCCATCCGAATACCGTTTTGTCCGGATAAACTTTCACTCGTGCCCCCTCCGAATCTGAATCAGGATGGCGGTTTCTTTGCATCCGCACGATCAGCTCCCAGAGAATCGTCCGGCGGACTCCAAGACGGACGTGCGGAATCGGGTGTGCGACTGGCAGTACCGCGGTGCAGGATTTACAGGTGCTCGACCGTCTCGCGCACGATCACCCAATTCCCATCGATCTGGCGCCATACCTCGATCACGAAGGCCGAAATGGTTTTGTCCCCGAATACCATCGGCTTTTCGTAGAAGACGACCGCACTGGTTTCTGACGGCATGCGGATGCTGCGGTTAACGCACCCCGCTCGCACCCCGGGCAGCTGCCTGGCGGTCTGCCGCATGCCCTCGATGGCGATGGCCGTGTCGAAGTAGTCGGCCCGGTCCTGGTCGGGCATGCCGTAGTACCCGTGGTACCCCGGCCCGAGGAACGGCAGGACCGGATCCGTCTCCCCCGTGCGGTAGGCGTGCTCCACCACAGACAGGTACTGGTCGTGAACGGCCTGAAACGCTTTCAAAGCGTTCGACACCCTGACTCCCCCCGACAAAGCTCTGTCTCTCAGACTCGCATTTCGATTGGGGTCAGAATTCTCCTGCAATAGCGGGAGGGGGGCTCCGCCTTTCGAAAGCGTAGAACCGCGTGGTACCCACCTCCCTACACGGTGGCGGGCGGGCTGTGCCCGCCCGCACCGTGCCACCCACCTACCGAGAGCCAGGGGGAGGGGTGGGAGGGGGGCTCCGCCCCCCTCCCACTTAAAAGAAACAGGACGCCTCCCGCAAGGCGTCCTGTTTCTCTCACATGGGGGAAGGGGATCTCGACTGACCACACTCACAGCATACCCCCTGCCCCCCTGTGTGACATCCTTCCCCGGGCGGGATTTTGCTGCCCACGCCGGGAGGAGTCGGACCTCCTCCCCGCGGATGAGGGTCATTCGTCCACCAGGTGCTCCCGCACCGCCCACAGGGCCGCCTGCGTCCGGTCGGCCAGCTGCAGCTTGCTCAGGATCGACGAGATGTGGGTCTTCACCGTGGTCTCGCTGATGACCAGCTTCTCGGCGATCTCCCGGTTGGTCATGCCGTGGGCCAGGCACTTCAGCACGTCCAGCTCCCGCGGGGTGAGTAGCTCCCGGCGGCGGGCCTGCTGCGGCTGCGTCGTGCGCACCATCAGCCGCTTCATCACCTCGGGGTGCAGCCGGGGTTCGCCCCGGTGGACCGCCCGGATGGCGTCTACCAGGTCGGCCGGCTCAATGTCCTTGGTAAGGAAGCCCAGCGCGCCCTCCTCGATACAGGCCATCGCCTTGTCCAGATCCAGGAACGAGGTGAGCATGATCACACGGGCGCCGGTCCCCTTGAGGGCCCGCAGTGCGCTCAGCCCATCCAACTCAGGCATCATCAGATCCATCAGTACGACGTCGGGCTTCAGCTCCTTGGTGAGCTTTACCGCCTGCTGGCCGTCCGCCGCCTCGCCGACCACCTCGAAGTCATCCTGCAGCTCGAAATAGGTCCGCAGCCCCTGCCGCACCATGAAGTGGTCATCGCAGATCAGTATCCGTACAGGGTTCAACCGGTCTCACCTCCGGAGGCTACAGGAATTCGGGCCCGGATGCACGTTCCCTGGCCTGGCCGCGACTCGACTTCCAGGGAGCCCCCCACTTCGCTCACGCGCTCTCTCATTCCGATCATACCGAATGAACCGGCGGGCACGCCAGCGGTCGGGTCAAATCCGATGCCGTCATCGCAGACTTCCAGGAACGCTTCGTCCGGCTGCAGCTTGAGCCGCACCCGCACGTGTTGCGCCCGGGCATGCTTCGCCACGTTGTTCAGCGCCTCCTGCGCCACCCGGTAGAGGGCGAACTCGACCTCCGGCGTCAGCCGTTCATCGCCCTCCAGGGCCAGCGAGACGTCGATGCCCTGCCGGCGGCGGAAGAGGTTGATGTGATTGCTGAGCGCCATCGCCAGGCCCTTCTCCTGGAGCGCGGCCGGCCTCAGCTCGAAGATCAGCGAACGCATCTCGGCCAGGGCCTCCGCCGCCATCTCCTGCGAGCGGCTCACCAGCGCGGCCGCCTTCTCCGGCTTCCGTTGCAGCAGGCTGGCGGCGGACTCCAGGTTCAGCGTGAGGCCGAAGAGCATCTGGGTGACGGAGTCGTGCAGCTCCCGGGCCAGCCGGTTCCGCTCCTCCAGCACCGCCACCTCCCGCGCCTTGGCGTGCAGCTCGGAGTTCTCGATGAGGCGGCCGGCCTGGTTGGCCAGCAGCGTAAGCAGGCGCATGTGCTGCTCGTCGAACCGTCCGGGCTGCTGGCTGGCCACCACCAGCACGCCCAGCGTCCGGTCCTTGGTGCGGATCGGCGCCTCGATCACGTCCCGCCAGTGGCCGGACCGCACCAGGTCCTGATTGAGGCGCGGATCGTTCTCCGGGTCGCGGGAGACGTGGGGCTGTCCGGTCTGCAGCACGAGGCTGGTCAGGTTGCCCTGCATCGGCAGCTCCAGCCCGATGTACCGCTCCATGCCCTCGCCGCTGGTCGCCCGCACGAACTGGCGGCCGTCGGCCGTGAGCAGGGTCACCAGGGCCGACGACCCGCCCGTCACCCGCACGGACTCCCGGGCGATGACCGCCAGGACCTCGTCGGGGTGGATGGCCGTGCTGATCGCCTCGTCCACCGCGTGGAGCGCCTCTGACTCGGCCAGTCGCCGCTCCAGCGCGGTCACCGTCTCGGCCAGACGGGCCGTGCGGTCCTGTACCTTGTCTTCCAGCGTGGCCAGCAGTTCGTTCAGCCGGTGGAACTCCTGGGAGAGCGCCCACGTCGCCGCCAGCGGGCCGAAGAGCAGCACGATGGCAGGCGGCTGGTACTGGAAGATGAGGGCCGCGGTACCGCCCAGGGTGGTGATCATCAGGTACGGCACCAGGGGCAGGCGCTCCCACTCTTTCCGCAGGTACTCCCCCACGGGGTCCCGCCGCAGCGCCGCCATGCCGAGGGGGTAGAAGACGATGCGGATGAGGAGCCGGATCGAGATGCCCACGACGATGGCGAGCCAGTCCTGGCTGAAGACGATCGCCCCGGCCGCCGGCCGGAGCATTCCCGCCGCCCAACCGCCCAGGGCCACGGCTGCGAAGGTGACGACGCCGCGGACGAAAGCCCGGGCCAGGCGGTTCTCTTTCGGGCGGGTTGCCCGCACGAGCGGCATGCCGAACAGGTGGTAGGCGGCGGTGCCCACGGCCGAGCCCAGCGCCGCGATGAACGGGTGGTAGAGCAGCATGGTCGCCACATCGATGGCCATGGAGACCGAGATGTCGCCGCGGGCTCCCCGGATGGCCACACGCCACGGCTGTGCCAGCCAGACCAGCAGGGCGATGATCGCCGCGATGGCAAACGAGGAGAGCGGCGGCGGCAGCGGCTGGCTCCGGCCGGGGAAGGAGACGGGCAGGAGCAGCGAGGCGCAGGCGAGCAGCCCCAGGGAGAGCATCGAGATGAGCAGGGAACGCGAGTTCTTCTTCATTATGAATCGCCTTCTTGCCTCACCCGGCAGCGGGCCTGTTCCCAGTCGTCGGGGGTGTTGCAGTTGAAGAAGAGCCGCTCGGGGTCGCCGAAGCGGTGAAGCTCGGCTTCGTCGATCACCCGGACGCGCAGGTCGGTGAAGATCGCGATGGGCCGCAGCCGCCGCGCGTCCAGGTTCCGGGTGATGACGGGCAGGCAGCCCTTGCCGTACACGGCGTGCATCGGCTCGAACTCTCCGGCCACTCGTGGCACGACGATATCGTGACCGGGGGCCTCCCCCACCATGTAGCGGACGAGGGACTCGTCGACGAAAGGCATGTCCACGGCGCAGAAGAAGGCGTACTCGAAGCGGCTGGCCTGCAGCCCGGCCTCCAGCCCGCCGAGCGGCCCGAGGCCCGGAATCCGGTCGCTCACCGTCTGCAGCCCCAGGAAGGCGAAATCCGCCGGGGTGTTGGTGACGACCACCACCTGTGCGAACCAGCAGCTGAACCGCCGGGCCAGGCGGCTGATCAGGGGCTCCCCTTCGAGTTCGAGCAGCGCCTTGTTGCGACCCATGCGGGTCGAGCGCCCGCCGGCCAGGATCACGCCGCAGGCCTGCATCGGAGTCTCCACTGAGCCCTCACCTCGTCCGTTGCGTTATTGTGCGGGCAGAGCCGGCAGCTCGAGCAGGAACATCGCCAGGGCGGGGCTCTCGGGGTCTGCCTCTGCCGCCTCCTCCGCCAGGGCGGCGGCCGTCTCTGCGTCGCCCAGCGCAAGAGCCGCCTGGCCGGCCAGTACCAGGGTCTCCGCCCGCCAGGCGGGGGAGTACGTTCCCGGGGAGTACGGCCGCGCGAGCACCAGCGCCCGCTGTGCGTAGTTCAGGGCCTCTTCCGCATCGCCCAGGCTGAGCTTGAACCGGGCCCAGGCCGCCGCCACGTCAGCCCGTTGCGGTGCGGTCGTACGCTCCTCGGCCGTTCTCAGCGCGTGCTCGGCCTGCCGGAGCCGCCCGAGGCCGCGGTAGGCGTAGTGCAGCTCCAGGTGGCCGCGGTAGTGGTAGGGGTCGATGGCGACGATGGCCTGCGCCAGCGCCAGCGCCCGGGTGTACTCGGTGTTGTGGTAGGCGTTCAGGGCGAGGTCAAAGAGCGGCTCGGCCCACGCGACCGCCCAGCGCTCGCCCTCCCGGCGGAGCGTCAGCCAGGCTTCAGGCCACTCCACGGTGCGCCCCGGGTCGGTAAGCACCAGCCCGTTCACGCGGACCCGCATCACCCCGGGCTCCGCCTCCACAGCCTGGGCCACCTCTTTGTAGGTCACCTGGGTCTGCTCCAGGTAGGCGCTCACGGCGTCGCTCCCCATGCGTTCCCGCGCCTCCCCGGTGAGCGCGTTCCAGACCAGCGTGAAGTCACCGGCAGCGAGTGCGGCGAGGAACCGCTCTGCGTCGGCGGCAGCGGCTTCTTCCTGCGAGAGCTCGGCGCCGCACCCGGCAACCAGGAGCGCGAGCACCCCCAACAAGGCGATCACGCGGCGCACCGGCGTTCACCCCCGTTCCGCGGCTGCGGCGAGAGCCCGGTCGACCCAGGCCCGCACCTCGGCCGTCAGCGGGATCTGGTCCAGCTCCGCGGGGCCGAACCAGCCCACATGCTCCACCTCGTGATTGGCGACGGGGCTGACCGCAGTCAGGTCAGCGGGGCGTGCGAAGTAGATCAGGTCGATGTGCTCGTGGTCCGGCCCGATGCGCTCGAGCTGGACGCCCTCGGGGCGGGCGAGCTGGCGCGGGCCGGGAATGGGCGGCAGGGACGGCGGTGAGGTGAGGACGACCGTGATCCCGGTCTCCTCCCGGACCTCCCGCACGGCGGCCTCGTCGGGCAGCTCGTTGGGTTCGATGTGCCCGCCCGGGGGCAGCCACATGCCGAGCTTCCTGTGCCACAGCAGGAGCACCCGGCCCTGGTAGACCACGAAGGTGGCAACGGTGAAATCGCGTGTGACGGCGGCCATGCGCGCGAACAACCCCTTCAGTAGTACCATTGCACAAATCTTCGCCCCCCGCAGCAGGCCACCTGCGCGACACGGTTCGTGCGGCAGGCACATACGCTGGGAAACGGGGGTGAAGTGGATGTTTTACGGGCCCGTAGGATTCCCCTCTTCTCCCGGAGCGGGCGGGGGATCCCGTTCAGACGGTGCGGGCGGCACGTCCCGCGACAGGAGCGGCATGCCATCTGGCATGGGCGGCACGTCCGACGACCGCAGCGAAATGCAGCGCGGCATGGACGGCATGACCCAGGAGGCCATGCCCTGGGGCCAGATGGGCATGCCCGGGATGATGGGCGGAATGCCTTGGGGTAAGCCCGGGATGATGGGCGGAATGCCCTGGGGTAAGCCCGGGATGATGGGCGGAATGCCCTGGGGTAAGCCCGGCATGATGGGCGGGATGCCCTGGGGCAAGCCCGGCATGCCGTACGGCATGGGCGGCGAGGCTTACGACCAGGGTGACACGCCCTACGGCAAGGGTGGCATGCCCTTCGGCATAGGCATGATGCCCTGGGGCAAGCCCGGCATGCCCTTCGGCAAGGGTGGCATGCCTTTCGGAAAGCCCTTTGGCAAGGGCGACACGACCTACGATAAGGGCGGCTTCGGCAAGCCTCCCGTGTGGGGAATGACCCCCGGCGGCGGTTTCGCCAAGCAGTACCCGCCCGGCATGATGGGCATCCCTTACGGATACTATCCCGGCTACGGCCTGGTGCAATAGCCGGGCGGGCGAGAGGAGACGGCAGGGCCGCGGGAGGCGGCGCCTGCCGTCACGCCTGTTCGCAGAGGCGGGCCAGCGCGTCTATTCGCCACCCCATATGACGAATCTCGGCCAGCACCAGGTGCAGCTGGAGGCCGAACTCCCGCCGGTCGCGGTGGTCGATCAGCCCTTCCACCCTGCGGCTGAAGGCCGCAAGGGCCTCCTGGTACCTGCGGGCGGCGTCGGGATCGCCGGGACCCTCGTTCAGCACCCGGTCCATGACCGACGCCCGGTAGGCCTGCAGGGCGCGCAGGACCGCCGTCAGCAGTTCCCGCTCCGGCCCGTGGGGCAGGCCGCCGGCCTCCAGGATGAGCTTGTGAATGTCCGTGATCGCCTCCACAAATACGAACAGCGAGTTGTTCGCCTGCTTGAGCAACGCCGCGCGCAGCTGACGGACCTCCCGCGTGTCCAGGTCCAGCGTGGAGCGGGCGGCTGAAAGGTGCGCCTGCGCCGCGACCGCGTCGGCCTTGATTTCCTCCTTGGTATAGTCCTGCGGGCTTCCGAGGCTTCGCACCAGGCGTTCCAGGAAGCGTTCGACCTTCCCGTTGCCGGCGGCGATCTCCGCCTTGGCCCGCCCCAGCGCGTCCGGCGGGTGGATGAGCCGGTTGACCACGTATCCCACCGCCATGCCGGCCGCGATGACGCCCATGCGCGCAAGGGTGTAGGCGAGGAAGTCCTGCTCCGGCCGGTCCATCACGAAGAGGACGACCACCACGGCCAGGCCCGCCGCGTCCGGGAGCCGCAGCCGCACCAGCAGCCCCAGGACGAGGACCGAGGCCAGGGCCATGGTGAGCGGATTCACGGGCAGCCACAGGCCCAGGAGGGTGGCCACGAGGCCGGCCACGGCGTTGCCCAGGAGCTGCTCCCGGAACACCTCGTGGGCCTGGCTGAGGGTGGGCTGCACGGCGAGCACGGCGGCCACGGCGCCGAAGGTGGCGTAGGCCGAGCCAAACCAGTGCAGCAGGGCCAGCGTCAGGAACACCGCCACGCCGGTCTTGATGATGCGGGCGCCAAGGAACGGCTGAAGCACGCGCAGGGGGAAATCCATCTTGATCACCTGCATCCAATGATTGACAGACCGGGTAACTCCTGTTATAGTCAGAATTACCGAAACAAAGGAGGAGTGCCCGGTGTCCCGCGATGGCGCACGATCACCGGTGGTCGACGTGCACTTTCAGGACCCGACGGCCGTTCGGCAGCTCGCCAGGGCGCTGGGCGACCAGTTCCGGGCGCACCCGCAGGCGGAGCGGTATTTCCCTGTCTTCTTCCTGGTGGGGGCAACCAGCTCCACCGGCGACTCCCTGGGGCCGTTCACCGGCTGGTTCCTCAAACGCAAGGGCTTCACCGGGGAGTACGTGGGCGACCTCGAGAACCCGGTTCACGCGACCAACCTGCGGGGGCGGCTGTCCGAGGCGCGAGCCCGGGCGCTCCGACGGGAGAAGCTGCCGTACCTCATTGCCGTGGACGCGGCGGTGGGCCGGCCCGGCCGCCTTACGCTGACCCCCGGCCCCCTGCGCCCCGGCGCCGCAATGGGGAAGAACTTGCCCCAGGTGGGCCAGGTGCACATCATGGGCGGAATGGCCAACTTCCCCTTCATGATCTGGTTCGCCGGCCTCGACCAGACCGTGGGCATGGCGGAGGTGATCGCCGACGGCCTCATGGCCTTCTGGGCCGACTACGAGTCCGGAAGGCTCTTCGGTCGCCGGCAGATGCTTCAGACCGGTCTGGCGTGAAAGAGATGCGATATCGTCGCCCGATGGTTCGCCGCCGCGTGCGGCGAACCCTTTTTGTATAGCCATGTACGGGCTTTGACATGTGGGGGTATAGTGACC
>Ga0134099_1000916_pt1 | contig 30648 bp, 34 predicted proteins | sample 10_taG_2_FD_105482 | JGI IMG/M metagenome (GOLD analysis project Ga0134099, IMG submission 105482) | Switchgrass degrading microbial communities from high solid loading bioreactors in New Hampshire, USA - 10_41_5_180_A2 metaG | ecosystem: Engineered > Bioreactor > Semi-continuous > Anaerobic >...
AGAGTAGTAACCTGGGAAGAACTGCTTGACAGGTTACAAGTTAAGTTGTGGGTGTATCCAGACCGTTTAGAGGTTCGGGGAATTGTCCCGATTGAAGATATAGCGAATCCTAAATGCTGTTGAATAAATCATTTTGAGACAGCCCCTTTATTTCTTAGTCATAAAAATGACCAACCACGTAGGTATTCACTGTAAAATGATCTGTCAGGTACTCCGCCAGTTCCTTGAAGAATTGCCGCATCTCATCCAGTGTCACATCAAACCCGGCGTTCTTTGCGAAGGCTGTCAGCTTCGCATTGGTGGCTTCTTCTCAGGCTTCCTCTGCGGCTTTTATGATTGCAAAGAATTTATCCTGCAATGTGCTGTCCGCCGCAACCTTTTCGTACAGTTCCTTCATCTTTGACATGATTCGTTTCTCCTTTCGTACCGCGTCTGCCTGCATCGTATACGGCAAGGCGCTCAAGAACTATATCTACACATTGACAAGAAAGAAGCTGCTTAACAGATCCCTAAATTTCCTATGCCATATTTTGTGCTGCCTAAAATTTAAAATCCGTACTTTTAACTCGATTTAACATGAGTTAGAATGCGGATTTTTTCATTTCCTCATGGAGAGAGGCCATCTCTCCATGATTTAGCCTATCATTTTGAGACAGCCTCTTCAATTATAATTATCGCTTCGATATTGCTTATGCGCTGCTTCGATGTTGCTTATGCAATGCTTTGATACTGCATAACGCTGCTTTGACGTTGAATGCCTCTCTAACTTGAGCGGCCGTTCCTACAGCGCCTTTAAAATCTTTTCCATCGTGGCCTTGGCGTCGCCGAAGCACATATAGGCATTGTCCCTGTAGAACAGCGGGTTGGGTACCCCGGCATAGCCCGTGTTCATGGAACGCTTGAATACGATCACCGTGTTGGCTTTCCAGACCTCCAGCACCGGCATCCCCGCAATGGGGCTTGAGGGATCGTCCTGTGCCGCGGGATTTACCGTATCGTTGGCGCCGATGACCAGCACCGTGTCGGTTTCAGGGAAGTCCTCATTGATCTCATCCATTTCCAGCACGATATCATAGGGAACTTTCGCTTCGGCCAAAAGGACGTTCATATGGCCCGGGAGGCGTCCCGCCACCGGATGAATGCCGAAACGCACGTTGACGCCCGCCTCTCTGAGCTTTCTTGTGATGTCGGCCACGGGATACTGGGCCTGGGCGACTGCCATGCCGTAACCGGGAGTGATGATGACGGAATTCGACGATTTCAGCAGTTCCGCCACTTCCTCCGGACTCATTTCCCGGTATTCTCCTCCCTCTTCAGAACTGACGCTGGCGCCTTCATTTCCGAAGCCGCCGGCAATAACCGAGATGAAGGAGCGGTTCATGGCCCTGCACATGATATAGGACAGGATCGCACCGGAAGAACCCACCAGGGCGCCGGTCACGATCAGCAGGTTATTGGAAAGCATAAAGCCTGCCGCTGCCGTCGCCCATCCGGAGTAGGAGTTCAGCATGGAGATGACCACAGGCATGTCCGCGCCGCCGATGGAAGCGACCAGATGCAGCCCCAAAAGCAGGGCAATGACAGTCATAACCGCCAGGTATGCCATACCGCCTTCCTGGGCGATGAACAGGCCCATCAGCACGGCAAAGGCGATGAGCGCTCCGAGATTGAGCCAGTTTTTGCCCGGCAGGGTGAGGGCTTTTGAATTTATGAACCCGCGAAGTTTTCCGAAGGCGACTACGGAACCGGTAAAGGTGACCGCCCCGATGAATACGCCCAGGAAAATCTCGGTGAGCTCGATGGTCAGGAGCGCTCCGTGGGAGGAGCCGCTTTCCATATAAGCCAGCCTGATGTAGCTGTTATATCCAACAAGAACCGCCGCAAGTCCTACGAAGCTGTGCAGGCAGGCCACCAGTTCCGGCATTCTGGTCATTTCCACCTTCACAGCCACGCGGGCTCCGATAAGGGAACCGATGGCCATAGCCACCAGGATATATGCGAGCGCGTCGAGATTCGCGGTGGCGATGGTCGCAATCAGTGCGATGGCCATGCCAACAATACCGCAAATATTTCCTCTTTTTGCGGTTTCCTGCTTCGATAACCCGGCCAGGCTCAAGATGAACAGGATCGCCGCAATGATATATGATACTGTTATTAATCCTTCAAACATTGCGCTTCCCTCCTATTCTTTACGGAACATCTGCAACATGCGCTGGGTTACCGTGAAGCCTCCAACGACATTGATGGTTGCAATCAATACGCCGATAAATGACAATACGGTGATAACGTCAAGCTGCGGGCCAATCTGCAGCAGCGCGCCCACCACGATGATGCCGGAAATGGCGTTCGTCACCGACATCAGCGGCGTATGCAGCGCATGGGTCACGTTCCAGACGACATAATAACCCACTATGCAGGCGAGCACAAATACGGTGAAGTGCCCGAGAAACTCCGGCGGCGAATACAGGCCGATGAGGGCGAACAGCAAAGCTCCGGCGACGGCCAGCGCCACTTTCAATCCCTTGAGGTCCTTCTTTTCTTTCTTTGCTGCAACCGCCTCCGCGCCTTCTTTCCTGGCCGGCGCCGCGGATACGCTGATTTCCGGCGGAGGGAAAGTTACGTCTCCGTTTCTGATTACGCACATGTTGCGCAAAATCACGTCGTTAAAATCAATATCGATGTTGCCGTCCTTTTCCTTGGAGAGAAGCTTGGTGAGATTTACAAGATTGGTTGCGTACATTTCTGAGGACTGGGTTGGAAGGCGGCCGGGGAGGTCGGTATAACCGATGACTTTGACTCCGGATTCTGTCACGATCATCTGACCGGGAACCGTGTATTCGCAGTTTCCGCCTGTGGCGGCAGCCATATCTACGATAACGGAGCCCGGTTTCATGCTGTCCACCATAGCTTTGGTGACCAGCTTAGGCGCCGGTTTTCCGGGGATCAGTGCCGTTGTAATGATGATGTCCACTTCCTTCGCCTGCTCGGCAAAGAGCGCCATTTCCGCCGCGATGAACTCCTCGGACATCACCTTGGCATAGCCTCCCGCGGTAGAACCGTCTTCCTCGCCTTCGAAATTCAGTTTGAGAAATTCTCCGCCCATGGATTCGATCTGTTCAGCCACCTCCAGGCGCGTGTCAAAGGCGCGCACGATGGCTCCCAGGGAACGGGCGGTTCCGATGGCGGCAAGGCCTGCCACGCCTGCGCCGATGACCAGGACCTTGGCTGGGGGCACTTTACCCGCCGCGGTGATCTGCCCGGTGAAGAAACGTCCGAAATGATGGGCCGCTTCGATGACTGCCCTGTAACCGCCGATATTGGCCATGGAGGACAGCGCGTCGAGGGCCTGCGCCCGGGAGATGCGAGGTACCATGTCCATCGCAAGGACGTTGATTTTCCGCTCCGAAAGCTTCTTGACCAAATCCGGATTCAGCCCCGGATAAATGAAGCTGACCAGGGTTGCCCCGTCTTTCATCATTGCGATCTCTGCATCGGTGGGCGGATTGATTTTGTAGATGAGATCAGCTTGCCAGATCGTCGCGCTGTCCGCGATGCCGGCGCCGGCAGCGCTGTAAGCCTCGTCGCGAAAGCTGGCTTTTTCGCCGGCCCCGGACTCAACCACGATGTCGAAGCCAAGTTTTTTCAGCTGTTTGACCGAAGTGGGCGTTGCGGCGATACGGGTTTCGGCGGCAAGGCTTTCCTTGGGAATTCCTATTACCATTCTCATTCTCCTTCCATCCTGCGTAAAAACGCATACGGTGCGAGTCTTCGCCTGAAGGCGAACCGCGCGCGGGAAACGAAATCAGGCAAGCCTGTTATATGTCCGAACCCAGTTCTGACAAGTCCCGCTGCCCGTATCGTGTTTTCGCAGATATTTATTTTTAGGGTCCCATTATATTAACATAGTTATATAACATAGGAATAACCGTTTCAAGAATAAAATAACATTTTATCTATATGATTCCTTACTTGACACGAATTTATTCCGTTTTAACTATGATTTCATATCTGGCAATGATTTCTCATGGCTGATCCGCGTTTCATCAATCCTCCTGTCTGTTCTTCAGCGCGGTAAGCGTGGAGTAAACGACGCGCAGGTCGTGCACGCTGCACCCTTTCAGGCCGCGTTCAATTTTATACAGAAGCTCCGGCTCGTCTTTTCTGCCGGGGAAGAAAATCTCGTCCACGGAAAAATTCAATATCTGCGCAAGCTTAAACAATACTTCCACGGAAGGGCTCCGGTTGCCGGCCTCGATCTGCTTCACATGGGACGGAGCGATCCCTGTCATTTCTGCCAATTGCTCCTGTGTAAGCCTGTTTTCTATACGGGCCGCCTTTATTGCGGCTCCGAGGGCTTTTCGGTCAAGCGTCATATTCTTTCAGCCTCCTTTATAGTTATCTTACAGTTTACTTTTTTGCTTGAAAATTGACACAGAGAGCACTATAATAATGTCCGAAAGTATACCTTTTATACAGAGAAATGGTTATTTTTCCTGTCAAAAGGCATCAATTTCAGCATTATCAGGGAAATACCGGTTTTCAGACGTATAATAGAGCGAAACAATAATACCGGCAAAAGTATTGGGAGGGGCAATGGAAAACAGAGATTGTCAGATTAACGACCAGGGGATTAAAGTCCTTATCCTTTCGGACCGATTGATGAGACAGGCGCAAGCGCTTGCGGAAGGTCTGCGGAAAACGGGGCGCGTTCAGGTAGTGGGTCTTGCCGAAGACAGGCAGCAGGCACTGAATATCGCGAAGGAGCATTCCTTCGATTACCTGATCATCGCCGGATACTTGAAGGCGGAACGCACATATGGAGTGATCGCGGAGCTTCAGGAGCTGCAAAAGAAATTTTTGCCGGTGCAGTGGGCAATTCTTGACTCGCTGATTTCCGGATTTTGCCGCCGTTATCAGATCCCGCTGAAATTTGAACGCACCCAGCCGCTGGAAGAATTCGTCGAGTTCCTGGAGTCTCACAAAAAAGATCTAGATTCACCGGATTAACAGAAGAACAAAGTCATACTTTCATCCGTCTTCCATATCCTGTAATATGGCTGAGTTCTGTCAGCCATGCAAAAGGACCTGGGAGATCGGATATGAAAGCGGATGCCATTTTTGAGGGCGGCGGAGTCAGAGGATTCGCCTTCGTCGGAGCGGTAAGCTGCATGGAGGACCGGGGCTATGAATTCCAAAGGCTGGCGGGCACGTCGGCGGGGGCGATCATGGCTGCGCTTCTGGCGGCCGGATACAACTCAAAAGAGCTGACCATGCTAGCGGATACGGATCTCAGCCGGTTTTTAGACAAAAGTATCGTCGGATCGGTGCCCCTGGCCGGAGCCCCGCTTAGCCTCCTGTTGAAAAAAGGATTGTACCGGGGCGAGCAGATCAGGGAGAAGATGCGGGAACTGCTGGCGGCAAAGGGGAAAACAAAATTTAGGGACGTCATGGTTGAAGGCGGAAGCAGGCTGAAGATCATCGCTTCGGATATCACGAGACGGAAAATAATGATTCTTCCCGACGATCTTCCCCAATACGGCATCGATCCCATGGAATTTGAAATCGCGGATGCGGTGAGGATGAGCACCGCGTTGCCGCTGTTTTACGAACCCGTCATTCTCAAATACAACAAGCCGGTTGACGCGCCGCATGAAAATATCCGGCGGACACGTTTTCACCTTTGTGAAAGTTACATAGTGGACGGAGGCGTGATGAGCAACTTCCCCGTCTGGATCTTTGACGTGGAGGGAACGCCCCGGTGGCCCACCTTCGGTTTCAGGCTTGTGGATTCTACGGAGAGCAACTGCTCCCGCGGGGGAAAGGGCCTGATTTCTTATGTTTTCGATCTCTTCGCAGCCGTCACCGACGAAGACCAGACCGCTTTCATGCGAGATAAGGACAGCGTCCGAACGATTTTCATTCCCACATTGGGCATCAAGACCACGGACTTTGACCTTTCGCCGCTGGACGCTTACCGGCTTTACCGTTCCGGCTACGAAAGCTGCAAAAAGTTCCTCGGTCAGTGGGACTTCCGGGACTATGTCAGCAGGTATGGAGGAGGGCTCCGTTTTGCGGGAAGCGGCAGAGCGAGAGAGTGATGCTTAAGAGTATTTGAATTGGATGTATCCCCTTTGCAGGGGATTTTTTATTTTTTATTGGAAATTTAAAAATGTCGCGGATTTGCTTAATCCGCGACATTTTTATATCATATCCGGAGTGTAATTCGGGCAGTATACGACCGTCATCTCTATCGAAAATACAGTTTGGCCTACGGTGCCGTTCAAGGCTCTTACCGTGATTACCGCAGCATCCGGGCCGATATACAAAGGCTGGACAAATGTGGTCTCAAAGCTTCCCACGGTTGCGGCGGGATCTTTGGCGAAAGAGTGTGAGAAAATCAAATCCGGACCTGCTGTTATCTCCACATTTCCGCCGTCGCTCTCGTTTCCGGCGCCGCCAAACTGCCTGATCGAGGCGTATATCTTCGTTATTGCCGCATTTTCCGGAATCTCCATCGATAAACCTACAAGGTCCGTGCCGCTGAAAGCTGCGGATTCCGCGGCGCATAACAATTTTTTCTGCAATGAAACCTCGACCGGAGCAATCGTATCAATATCGACGGGGTTGACCACTTCGACCTGTTTCGGCTGGTTGGCGCAGGCGCCTAACAAAGCCGTGCACATGATAACGGTCAGCAGAACGGCCGCCAATTTATAATAAGGTGATCGAATCATTTTGATAATCTCCTCATAATGAGTTATTATATATACTATGAATCTTCCCTATAACTCGTCACAAACAGGAGGGAAACCGATGGAAAGGACCTATGTCATGCTTAAACCGGACGCAGTCCAAAGAAAGCTGGTTGGGCGCATTATCGAACGGATCGAATCGAAGGGGTACCGGATCACCGCAGTAAAGGTGATGAACCTGGACCGGGAAATTTTGCGGGAGCATTACGCCCACGTTGCGGATCAGCCTTTTTATCCCCGCATGGAAGAATATATGATGTCGGGCCCCGTCTGGGGCATGATCGTGGAAGGGGACGACGTGATCCGGGGAATGAGGATGCTCATGGGCGCCACAAGGATTGAAGAAGCTCTTCCGGGCACCATCCGGGGCGATTTCGCCACATCCACCACGTTCAATGTCATTCACGGTTCCGATTCGCCGGAAAATGCGGAAATCGAAATCAAACGGTTTTTCGGTTAATTCTATATAAAAATAGATAAGCATAATATGAAAAAATGAGGCCGTGCGCCTCATTTTTATTTTGTGGAATACCGGTTCTTTTGCTGGAAGTATGTAATGTCTGCATAACCGGCGTAAATCTTTCCGGAATGCTTTACTCCCTTGGGAATGAAGTACCGGTCGCCTTTCCGGTAGGTCCTGGTTTTGCCGTCAATGGTCATTTCGATCTTTCCCTCAAGCACGATCCCCCATTGTGCTTCGTGGGAATGCTCCGGCAGATCAACATCCTCCGAAAAGTGCATGAAAATGATCTGATGGTCGCTGCCCTGGGAAAGATAGGCGCGAATCCCGTTCAGCGGGATGTCCGCTTCCGGCAGGTTTAAAATTGGTTCCGGAAATATTGATTCCATTGATGATTCTCCTTTAATTTGAAAATTTTGGTTACTACGTCAAATTATATTCCCGGCTTTTTTTAAATTCAAGGGTGGAAACAAAAGAGATCTTGAGATTGTCCCGTGCGAAACGGTCCGGGAGAAAGACGGGCTGGAGAGGAGTTCTGCGGCGAAATCGCCGCAGGGCGTTCTCTTTTCCAAGGGCCGTAGCCGGCGGACGGTTCCGGAACGGGTAAAAAACCGCGGCTTGTTTCGACGCAGCCCGCGTAATATAATAAATTTTAAAGAGGGGGGCATTATGGGAAAGAGAAAGAGAATACGCATCAACATAAAGAGAATGGCGGCCTTCCTGCTCATCACGGCCGCTGTTATAACGTCAATCATCCTGGCAATCTGTTTCTATTTCGAAAGCAGGCCCACCGAGCTCAGGGAACCGGTGAGCGAGGTCGGCGCCATACCCGTCATAACGGACTTTCTCCCCGAGGGGACCGCGGCTCGGCCCGGTCAGGAAAGGAAGATCAAATACATCGTCATTCACGAAACGGGAAACGCGGGAAAAAACGCTCACGCCGCTTCCCACAACAAGTATCTCCACGATATCGCGGACAGCCAGCTGAAGTCCTGGCATTATACCGTGGACGACCATGAAATCTACTATCATATCCCCGACAATGAGATTGCCTTCCATGCCGGCGACGGGCTGAACAAGGACGGCGGCAATCTGAACGGCGTGGGCATCGAGATGTGCGTCAACCCGGAAAACGACTACGAACAGACCCTGAAAAATGCCGCAAAGCTCACCGCCATGCTGCTTGAGGCCTACGATTTGGATCTCGGCAGCGTGAAAACGCATCACGACTTTTCTGGCAAAAACTGTCCCGAAATCCTCCTTGGCGAAGGCCGGTGGGAGGAGTTTATCTACATGGTGAAACAAGAGATGGAATCGCGGGGGCTGGAATAAACCAAAGGGCTTTCCACTCCGTTTGGCTATCAGAAAACATTGCTTGACACGGGCATGTAAAAAGCGTTATGCTCAAAGCAGAAAAACGTAACTAGTAACATTTCTGATAAATCAGTTTATTTTTTATTTTTATAAATTAAAAATGAAATAAAAAAGGAGTGGTAAGCATGTTTACTTGCAACAAAGACAGGATGCTGGAAAAGATCAATACTTTCAGTAAGTTCGGTGCCACCGGCCGCGGCGGGATTACCAGATACTCGCTTTCTCCGGAAGCCCATATGGCGAGAGACTATTTCAAGCAGAGAATGGAAGCCATAGGCGCCGTCATCGAAACCGACGACATGGCAAACATGTACGCCACGATTCCGGGCAGCGAGCCGGGTCTTCCGAGGATCGTAATGGCTTCCCATTGCGACTCTGTTAGAAACGGCGGAAACTATGACGGAATTTTGGGCGTTATGGGCGCTATGGAAGTTCTGGAAACCGTCGTCGCCGAAAAGATACCCCATAGACATCCCCTTACGGCCATGATCTGGACAAACGAGGAAGGGTCGCTTTATCCTCCCGCCATGATGTCCTCCGGCGTCGTCTGCTATGATTATCTTCCGCCGGATATCCGGAAGAAATTCAAGAAGGAAGACATGCTGAAATCCAAGAGCGTATTGGATAAGACCACCACATTCGGCGAGGCGCTGGACAAGAGCCCGTACAAGGGTGACGAAAAGAACCGGCTGAATCCCAAGGACTATGCGGCGATGTTCGAGCTCCACATCGAGCAGGGTCCCATCCTCGAAGACGCCGGAAACGAGATCGGCGTCGTGACCTGCGTGCTCGGCATGTTCAACTACAGGATCCGGTTCTTCGGCCAGTCCGACCATGCGGGAACAACCCCCATGCACAAGAGACAGGACGCTCTGTACGCGGCGGCGCAGGCGCTCTGTTACCTGCATGATGAGATCGACAAGCTGGGCAGGCCGGAGCTGGTTTACACCACGGGCGAGATTATCTGCCATCCGAACGTACATACGGTAATTCCGGATATGGTCGACTTCTCCATCGACGTAAGGCATGAAGACCCGGAAGTCAGGGAAAAGGTGCTTGAGATCGTCAAGAGCCTTGAAAAGAAGGAATGGGCGAGATGCCGGTGCGAGGTGGAGATGCAGTGGCAGCGCGACACTGTATACTTTGACAAGGAATTGGTGGGCTATGTCCAGGAAAGCGCCGATGAGCTCGGTTACAAGAACCAGCCCATCAACAGCGGCGCGGGCCATGACGCCCAGTTCGTGTCCTACATGATGCCCACGACGATGATCTTCGTTCCGTCCAAGGACGGCCACAGCCATTGCGAACCGGAGTACACCTCTCCCGAGCAATGTACCCAGGGCGCAAGCGTCATGCTCAACGCGGTCCTCAAGGCAGACAAGAACCTGAACAAGTAAGATATCTGAGAACGGCTCAATGCAGGGCCGTCGGAGACATATACTCCGGCGGCCTTTTCTGCTATAATAGGCTATAATAGGTTATTATAGGCAGGGAAGCAAAATGCGAACAGGATTCCCTGCTGCGGAAAGTTTTCAATTTATTGCACCTGATTACCGGGGGAGAGAAGATGATCATCAGTGCCAGCAGGCGCACCGACATACCGTGCTTTTATTCCGAATGGTTTTTGAACCGGCTGAAGGAGGGTTACGCGCTGGCGCCGAACCCGAGAAATGCCAACCGGCTGGGGAGGGTCGGGCTGTCCCCGGAAAATGTGGACTGCATCGTTTTTTGGACGAAAAACCCGGAGCCCATGCTGGAAAAGCTGCCGCTTATCGACGCCTTGGGATACACCTATTATTTCCTGTTTACCGTCACCGCTTACGGCAGGGAGATTGAGCCGAACCTCCCGGACAAACAGGCCGTCGTCGATACCTTCAAGCGGCTGAGCGATAAAATCGGCCCGGAAGCCGTGGACTGGAGATTTGACCCCATCCTGAAAAACGACCGGTTTTCCGCGGAGTGGACCGCAGAGCGGTTTGCGTGGCTGTGCGGGCAGCTCCATGATTATACGGAACGATGCATTATCAGCTTTGTCGATGAATATGCTCATACGAGGAATCAGGCTTACGTGCCGGACGAAAGCGGAATGCACGAGATTGCCGGCCTCATTTCTGAAGTTGCGCGGCAATACCGGCTGCGGGTTTTTTCCTGCGCTGAAACCATTGATTTGAGCGGCGTCGGAATCGGACATTCCAGCTGCATTGACCGGCGGAAAATAGAGCAGCTTACCGGGATCCGGATCGAGGCAAAAAAGGATAAGGGGCAGCGCCCCGAATGCCGCTGCATCGAAAGCGTTGACGTGGGAGCCTACGACACCTGCGGAAACGGCTGCACCTATTGTTACGCCCGCACCGGCGAGAAAACGCTGCGCCGCAGGATGGCGGAGCACGATCCGCGCTCGCCGCTGCTGACGGGATTTCCGAAGGGAACGGAAACCGTGACCGACCGTACCGCGCCGTCGCAAAAAATCAGCCAACTGTCTCTGTTCGAATGATGTTGAACCCTCATAAGCATTCGCCTGTCGGCGGGTGATGCGTGGAGATTTAAATCGGATCAATCGATTTGAAAATATATTTTGAAAGGGGAACTATTATGATTTTTTATTTTACCGGGACGGGAAATTCACTTTATGCGGCGGCTAAAATCGCCGAAGCGCAGGGGGATCGGACGTATTCCATCGCCGCCCTGATGGACCGGGAAAAGGAGGTCTTCCATTACGATCTCGGAGAAAATGAACTGCTGGGGTTCGTTTTCCCGGTATATGCCTGGGGACCGCCGAAAATCGTGCTGGACTTCATCAGCAAGCTGTATATTACGGGAAATCCCTATGTGTTTTCCCTGAGCACCTGCGCAGACGAAGAAGGCCATGCCACCCGGGTTCTCAGGAAGGCCCTGGCCGCAAAAGGCCTCTCCTTAAGCAGCGCGTACACGCTCCGGATGCCGAACAACTACATTATCGGAGGCTATGACGTGGATTCAAAAGAGGATGAGACGGAGAAGCTGAGAGCGGCGGAGCTGATGCTTGCCGAAATCAATGCGATCATCGGACAGCGAAAAAAGAACGTTTATCTGACGATTCCGGGCAGGCGCGCCGGGCTGAAAACAACCGTCATCAATCCGCTGTTCAACCGGTTCGCCCTGAGCACCAGAAGCTTTTCTGCCGACGACAGCTGCACGCGCTGCGGACTCTGCGAAAAGATCTGTCCGGTACATACCATCAAGGTAACCGAAAAACCGGTTTGGGGAAAAGCCTGCACCCAGTGCCTGGCATGCCTCAACCGCTGTCCGGTGCATGCGATACAGTACGGAAAAGCCACTGCGAAAAAAGGAAGGTATTATCACCCCGACATTGACCGGCTGGAAAACAGGGACAAGGAATAATAGGCCGGCGCTTTGCCAACGCTATGGATACAATATGCGGATGCATAATAACGGATGAATACTGATTGTGAGGATGAAGTTCAGGAGGGATGAAGCATATGGTGAAGGATGTAAAGGAACAGGTATTAAACGCGTATCATTTCAGGCATGCCTGCAAGGAATTCGATGCCGACAGAAAAATTCCGAAGGAGGACTTTGATTTTATACTCGAAACGGCCAGGCTGTCTCCGAGCTCCTTCGGACTGGAACCCTGGAAATTCCTAGTAGTGCAAAATCGAGCCGTCAGGGAAAAAATCAGGTCCGTGAGCTGGGGAACCCAGCGGCAGCTTCCGGATGCCAGCCATTTTGTGGTGATCCTGGCACGGAACAAGCACGAGATGATATACAGCTCCGAATATGTTTCCAATTTCATGAAAGAAGTTCAGCAGCTTCCCGATGACATTTACAATGACAGAAAGAAAAAATACGAGAGCTTCCAGAAAAATGATTTCAAGCTGCTTGAAAGCGACAGGGCAATCTTTGACTGGGCCTGCAAGCAGACATATATCGCCCTTGCGAATATGATCACCGCCGCGGCCATGATCGGAATCGATTCGTGCCCGATCGAAGGCTTTGACCGGGATCAGCTTGAACGGGTGCTGGAGGAGGAAAAGCTCCTGGATCGAACCAAATTCGGCGTGTCCTGCATGGCTGCCTTCGGATACAGGAAAAACGCTCCTTCGAGGCCGAAAACAAGACAGCCGTTGGATAAGGTGGTGGAATGGATCGAATAAGCCGATGAATAAATTTCCTATTGAAAAAGAACATGTTTTCTGATATTATAGTTTCATAATAAGCTGCTTTGTGAATCAGCAGGGAAACTCCGCCTTTCAGCAGGAGACGGTAGTGTTCCGTGACGCCGGATGATGAAGGTGACCGACCATGCGTATAATATTTCACATCGATGCGAACAGCGCTTACCTGAGCTGGACGGCCGCGGCCATGCTGGAAAAGGGCTATCCCGTCGACATAAGGGAAATCCCGGCCGTGATTTCGGGAGACCCGCTCAACCGGCATGGAATCATTCTGGCAAAATCCATTCCCGCGAAGAAATATGGGATCGCAACGGGGCAAAGCCTGTTTGAAGCCAGGCAGAAGTATCCGGGACTTGCCGTATTCCCGCCGGATTACGATTTATACATGCTTTGCAGCAACGCCATGTATCAAATCCTGAAGGAATATTCACCCCTTGTCGAACGCTACAGCATAGACGAATGCTTTCTGGATTATACCGCGTCCCGAAACAGGTTCGGCGATCCCGTCGAGGCCGCGTATGAGATAAAGGAAAGAATAAAAAAAGAGCTGGGATTCACGGTGAATATCGGCGTATCCACAAACAAACTCCTGGCAAAGATGGGCTCCGAGTTGAAAAAGCCGGATCGGGTCCATACGCTCTGGCCGCAGGAAATGGAGAAGAAGATGTGGCCGCTGCCCGTGGGAGAGCTGTATATGGTCGGCAGGGCTACCGCCGAGAAGCTCCGGAGGATCAACATCTGCACCATCGGAGACCTGGCGAAGGCGGATCCGAACCACATAAAAGCGTTGCTGAAATCCCCGGGGCTTTTGGTTTGGGAATTCGCCAACGGCATCGACAATTCGGAAGTCACACTAAACAGCGAGATCATCCAGAAGGGCGTGGGAAACAGCACCACCATCAGCCATGACGTGACGGACCGCACCGAGGCGCTCATGATTCTCCTGGCCTTAACCGAACGGGTCGCGATGCGCCTGAGAAGACTGGGCTACATGGCTTCTCTCGTGTCCGTGTCGATAAAAACCGCAGGATTCATCCATTACAGCCATCAGATGAAGCTCAGAAACTCCATCGACACGACGACGGAGATCTATGAACACGTCTGCATGCTGTTTGACCAGTGCTGGAAGGGAGAACCGATCCGTAAGCTGGGGGTGCACGTTTCGGATTTCCAAGCTTCCGGGACAAGACAGTATTCTCTGTTTGACAGGAGGGACGACGAAAAGCTGCGGAGCCTTGACAGGACCGTGGATAAGATACGGGAGAAATACGGAACGAGGTCGATTATCCGGGGGAGCTTTACAAACGGCGACATCAATCCGGTACAGGGCGGGACAAACGACAGTGATTTCATCATGATGGGAGGTTACAGACAGTGAAGATCTTGGCGGAACCAATAGAAGCCGCGGTCTGGTTCAAATCGAAAGAAAAACCTCAACCTGTTAAATTCCGGTACAGCGACGGCGAGGGTGTGGTCCGAAGAGTGAACGTGGATAAGATCATCAGCGTGGACGAGGTCAAGACGGCGGGAATCAGGGCCTTTGTCTACCGGTGCCAGAGTGAGATCGACGGCGTCATGAAGGTTTACGAGTTGAAATACCTGATCAGCGACTGCAGGTGGGAACTTTATAAAATGTGACGCGGGTGAGCCGCCGTTCCATCAGGAGGTGACTGAAATGTGCGGAAGGTATACTTTTTTTACGGATAAGGAACTGCAGGAGGTCGACGAGATCATCGAGCAGATCAGCAATGAAATCCGGCTTGAAAAAATGAAAACAGGGGAAATTTTTCCGACGGATACGGCTCCGGTTTTACTGCCGGAAAGGGATCTCGTGATTCCGAGGCTGATGGTGTGGGGCTATCCGAACTTCCGCGGCAAGGGAGTCATCATCAATGCAAGATCGGAAACGGCGCAGGAGAAAAAGCTGTTCGGCGCTGCCCTGAAACGGAGAAGGTGCGTCATCCCGTCCACGGGCTTTTACGAATGGGATGCTGAAAAGAAAAAGTATCTTTTCAACATGCCGGATTCCCCGATGCTTTATATGGCTGGCATTTACGACCAATTTGACGGTGAAAACCGCTTCGTGATCCTGACCACGGAAGCGGAAGGCGCCATGGCGGAAATCCATAAACGGATGCCGGTGATCATTCCGAAAAACCGGATTCGCGACTGGCTCTGTGATTCGGAAAAAATAGGCGATTTTCTGTTCGGCGAAAAGCCGGCGCTGATAAAAAAGGCGGTCGGATAGGGTTAAAGCCCGGCCCGCCGGGTCCGGCGCATAAGCGGACAAGCGACAAGCAAACGGAACGCAAAAAGGCAAGCCAACCGGCCTGCCTTGAATGTTTTGGGGGTAAAACATTCCACAGTCTTAACGGGAATCCTTTTTCATGGCTTTAGCCTCTTCCCGTATTTCCTGCCTCATGCCTTCCAGGGCTTCTTCTCTTCTTTTGTTCTTTTCCTGCAGTGCACGCTTCAGTCTTTCATCGTCGGTTTTATGGATCACCTCATCCGCCAGTTCCATATTCTGTATGGTTTTATCGATGTTGAACTGTATCTTTTTCACGTTGTCCCGCCGGTCGTCGGGATTCGGCCGCGTATCCTTGGGCATATCGACACTCCTTCCTTATCGTTTTAAACTCATCAATTCCTCTGAGTTATTTTTTTGATTTGCGTATAAAAATATTCTTTTGAACGGTTTACAAATAATTCCATAAAATTTAAAACAAACCTCTTGACTTCGGGTAGGGTGATATAAGATAATTGCAAGTGGACGGTTGCGAAAACTAACGATTGAAATTACGCAACTTTTTGATTGCAGGTTTTCGCAAAATGTTATATAATAAGATACGATCGGGGTGTGGCTCAGTTTGGTAGAGTGTTGCGTTCGGGACGCAAAGGCCGCCGGTTCAAGTCCGGCCACTCCGACCATTTTCTTTTTTATTGACCCCAAAAACATATTGCTTCGGGGTGTAGCGCAGCTTGGTTAGCGTGCTTGACTGGGGGTCAAGAGGTCGGGAGTTCAAATCTCCCCACTCCGACCAAAACAATAGGCCTGCGAGCGTTGAAAATAAACGTTTGCAGGCTTTTTGCTTGCATGAAAAAGCCGGGGAGCCCGGCTTTTTCTGCTTTTTATGAAATTAATCCTCTATATTTATTGAAACCACATCTAAAGCGTGATATTGTCTGGGGAGAAATAAGCTATGAAAAGGAGAAAAAGTCATGTCACAAATGAAGGAATTATTTGAAAAGGTATCGAGCGATACAGCGCTTCAGGAAAAATTTTCAGCAATCATGAATGATGCCCAGAGTGGTTATTTAAAAAATCAGAACGTAAGGGCAGGGCATATTGCGGATGATCCGATTGGATGGCTTTTCTAAAGTTTTATTTGGCATTGGAATTTCAACAAGGGTGGTTAGATTATACACATCATCCTAAAATATGCGTAAGGCTGAAATTCCAATGCGACGTTTATTTTATCATCATATCTTGATGGATGATACAGGTAAGTTTATCCAACTTTCATATCATAAAGGGCAAACAGTCATAGGCGGTGCAAACTGATCAAGCAGAGCCGATAGAGACGGATCCGGTTCGACTATTTAGGTCCTATGGTTTGAATAAAGATGACACGGTTAATGAAGTGGGGGTTGTTAGGGGCTTTTTTATGCGCCGCCATATTGGTCAACTGGTAGTTAAAGTGTGCTTTTATGGCTTTATTGCGTGCAAATTGGGAAGCATTTCACGCGGTTGCTGATAAGTCAGATAATTGTACAACCCTTGCGAAAAATAATCGCCCATGGTGTCTGCATACTGCAAAAACCGGTCGAATAAGTCTATGTTCCTCGGATCGCTGGTCAGGATGGACATGATTTCCTGAAACGAATAACTATAAAAAGTGTAAATGAGATATTTCCATTGAATTTCATCCCAGAACGGGTTAATGGAGGCCAGATGCGCCGCCCTCTCATCGGCGATCTTATACAGGTCCCGAACAAGCTGGTCTACGGCGGCCCGGTCGTCCGCGATTATCGCTTCAACAAGATTCCTTAACAGGATTACGGTGGACGATAGCAGCTGAATCGATTTCTCCGCGGCCTGATCTCCGAAAACTAACCGCATGATGTCGCCAAACTGTGTTGGTATAAGATAAATCCGGTTGAAAACATCTTCCGCCATCCCGATTCCCGCCACCCGGCTGATGAGATATACCCTGCTCCATACGACAAATTCTCTCCATAAGTTCCGCGCCCGAAAGATCAAGTTCATTTGTCCGTAAGTAATCAGTCTGTCGTGCAATTCGTTTTTTGGAACATGATTACTCCCCTTTGCATTGATACTACAATATATTAAAGTTTTATAGCCTTTGTTATTATTTGCTATTAAAAAGGGAAACAAAAGAGGCTGCCTCTTTGAGACAGCCCCCTCCGTTTTCTTTATTCTTACTCTACCACATTACATCCAAGGGATTTAAGCAAATCTTTATATCGCTGCACGTTTTGCTTTTCAGGTGCTTTTGTCTTCCCCAATGGGTATTCCTTACCGAGCCACATGTATTTATCCGCGCCCAGCCTATGATAGGGGAGAATCTCCACCTTAATACATCCGGACAGATTCCCTAATTCCTTTATAAATTTCCCCGTTGCCGCAATATTCTCTTCTGTGTCATTATAATCCGGAACCAGGGGAATCCGGAAAGTCGTTTCCTTCCCCAATGAGGCAACCCGTTCAGCATTTTCCAGGATAAGCCGATTGCTTACGCCTGTAATGGCTTTATGCCGTTCATCGTCCAGATGCTTCAAGTCGAAGAAGATTTGATCCACGTAATCAAAGACCGGTCCGATCCTGTCCCAATGGCCGTACCCACAGGTCTCAATTGCAGTATGTATATTCAGACGCTTGCATTCCTTCAGCAGGGCCCTTACAAACTCGGGCTGCGAAGTAGGCTCGCCGCCTCCCACCGTTACGCCTCCGTTTGAATTAAGGTAGAAAATCCGGTCCTTTTCGATCTCTGTAACCAGTTCGTCGACAGTTGCCCATTTTCCTACCTTTTTCCGCGCATTGGCATAACAGGTTTCGGTACAGGCTCCGCATACGGTGCATAAAGCCTTATCCGACTCAAGTGTCAATGAGTTGATCGCGTTTTGCTTGCATACCCGGACACACTTGCGACAGCCGATGCAATTGGTCTTAACAAACATCAGATCCTCGGAAAAAGACTGGGATTCCGGATTGCAGCACCAAGCACATTTTAAAGGGCAGCCTTTCATAAAGATCAGCGTCCTGATCCCATGACCGTCGTGAATTGAGAATTTTTGTATGTTGAAGATCAGCCCTTTTTGTTCATCAAGTGTGTTCACGAGTAACCTCCCTGGTTTGACACCTGTTTCAATTCCTTCCGATTAGCTTTACGCGATATGCGTTGTTCTCTGAATGATATCATCCTGCATTTCCTTGCACAGCTCGGTAAAGTACGCGCTGTAACCGGCCACTCTGACGATAAGCGACCTGTATCTTTCCGGATTTTTCTGCGCTTTCCGGAGCGTTTCCGAATCAATTACATTGAATTGAATGTGATAGATATTCAAATCCACAAAGGTTCTGATTATGGATGAAATTCTCGCCAGTCCCAAGTCTCCCGCAACGCTTGCAGGATCAAGCCTCATGTTAAGAAGCGTGCCTGAAGTGTGCAGCTCGTGATTGATCTTGGCTACGGATTTCAGTACGGCTGTCGGGCCGTTCCGGTCCGTGCCTCCTTTGGGAGAGCATCCGTCGGCCAAAGCGGTACCGGCTTTTCTTCCATAGGGCAGCGCTCCGACTACCAGGCCGTGAGGAACGTGGGACGATACAGGGTACAATCCGGATATGAAATGCGGTCCGCGCCATGAACGGTGGCTGGATATTTCTTTATATGCAAAGTCCGTCATTTCGCCCGCCAGCAGGTCAACTTCCTCGATATCGTTGCCGTACATCGGAGTATTGTTTTCCAGCATCAGGCGCATATCTTCATATCCTTCGAAATTGTGCTCGATGGCCTCGATCAGCTGCTCCATGGTAATCGTCTTATCCTCGTACACATGCTTCTTGATGGCGGATAAGGAGTTCACCAGGTCGGCGATACCGGTTCCGATGAGCGCCGGTCCGATGGTGTATTTTACGCCTCCCGCAGTCAAATCCTTGCCGCTTTCGTAAGTTCCGTCAAGCAGCGAAGAGACGAAGGGGAAGGGAGTCAGTTCGTAGTAAATCTTTTCGTTTACATTCGCACAGATGCTGATGGCTTTAATCATGTATGCCAGCTGAGCTTTCACCGCATCCTTAAGCTCGTCGAAGGTCATCTTGGTCGGATCGCCCGTCTGTAAGCCAAGCTGCCGGTTGTCGTTCATCAGGCTTTTGCCGTTGGTCAGGGCGAACTCCATTGCAGATGCGAAGTTGTAATGCCCGCCGTCGGACCATTTCGCCATTTTACCCGAAATAAACGGTTCTACGCAACCGACCATCTGATATTCTCTTGCTTCCTCCAGGGTGCCGCCCGACATCAGCATCATCTTGATGGCGGATTCATCATTGTAGATGGCGGGGAAGCCCGTACCCAGTCTGGCTAATTTTGCAACATGCTGCAGAAAATCTTCCGGAGACTGCTTATGTACTCTTACGCATACGGAAGGCGCATGCAGTCTGACGTCCATCTTTGCCGTCAGGAACAGATAGGACAATTCGTTTGTGACGTCTACGCCTCTCTTGTCAACGCCTCCTACGATTAAGTTGTGGAACGGCTGATATCCCGCAAAATACATCGCTGCATTTTCGCTTAGGAACCATGTGCTTTCAGCAGTCTTGATGTAGAACGCTTCGATCAGTTCCAGAGCGTCTTTCATGGTCAGCCTTCCGGCTTTGATATCATTGTCGTATAATTCATAGAGATACTGGTCAACTCTGCCCGGAGAATAGGACGGAGCGTTGCCTTCCATCAGGCAGCCTACAAGGATCAGCCAGATGAACTGCAATCCCTGCCAGAAGGTTTCGGGCTTGTTTTCCGCAAGCCAATAGCAGTTCTCAGCCATCGCGGTCAATTCTTCTTTTCTGGGGGAAGGCGCATTCTTTGCGTGTTCCATTGCCAGATCGCCCAGACGTCTCGAATAGGTGCTCAGGCCTTCCAAGGTCATGATGGAAGCCGTATAGAAATTGATTTTTTCAAAATCCTCGGGATCGGAATCGTCCAGCTTTGCCATGCGCTCCTTCGCCTCTTGAATCAGCGATCCGATTCCTTTTTGGAAGAGCATTACCCAGTAGGGCGCCGTTTCTCCCGGGGCGCTCTGTGTTTTAATCTCCACGTCTATAATCCCGGTTTTAACAGCCAATTCTCTTACGTAAGGCGGTATCTGCTTCAGCCAGTGATCGCTGACGGTTTTTCCCTCCCAGTAGGGGAAGATTTCTTCCTTCAGTTCCTTTATGATCTCAGGCGTTGTTTCATAGGGGTCCTGTTTTCTTGAAGCTATGGTGTCGATCTCATTTTTCAGCCAGCTGCAATGAAACTCAGGCGCGACAGTACCCGCTCTCGGCTTGATAGCAGGGTCCCCCAGAATCAATTGCCCTTCCGGAATTCTAAGCTGCCTCTGCTCGCAATAGGCTTTATAAGCCTTGGCTCTGCGGATGATAATTGCCTCTCCTTCGGTTTCCTTGAAAGAACGGGTATAAATCCTTGCTCTTTCGATATCCACCGACGGTTTGACCTGCCAGTAATCGTCCAGGAGCTTTTCTATTCTCGGGAATTTATTGTCCCCGTCAAAGGAAAATTCCCCGATCTGCTCTTTTGTCCTGTTAATTTTCAGCATATTTTTCCACCTCCGTATATTAGTTTATTTTAATGCTATTGAGATCCAAGCCTTCTTCTTCCAAGTACTCATCCTTGCCGATAATGCCCTTTTCCCTGTCCATCGCTTCAAATCTCTTAGCTACGGGAACGGATATCCATATGGCGATCAGGACGGCGACACAGGCTCCGACGATTTTACCCGCCAATATGATCACCAAAAGGTTCGGCTGGAAATTAGCCGTGAAGGAGATATGTGCTCCTAACAGCCATGAACCGCACACGGAAAAGGCTGTAACCTTTACTTTATCTGCAGGCGGCATTTTCTTCAGAATGTTAAACATGGCAAGCTGCTCCGCCCAGGTTGCAAAAATTCCTATGCTGCCAATGGATGAGAAGCCGAATTTGCCTCCAATCTTCTGCAACGCGTTGCCGCAATACTTCTTGATCAGGTAGATCATCGGATATGCGCCGGCAAGCATTAAAACAAGGTATCCGGCATTTTCCAATGCCCGGAATTGGTCCGCCTCGTCGGCGATAATCGGAGCGAATCCATAGCTTCCGAAGATCATGGTGAAGAATCCGGTAAAGTACTCGACGATAGAAACTACCAGAACCACTTTGATGGCGATTTCCAGACCTCTGCCGAATATTAAGAAGGCCTTTACCATAATATCCATCAGGAATCTTAATAAAAGTGCGAGAATAACGCAGAAAACGATAATGGGCAGCATATTTAACCAGATTTGTCCCCAAGTGTAGGCCAAGCTGATATCGGAAGGACTGGTGTTGGATACGATGCCTCTTACCGGTGTCCCTGTGAGCTTCAGGATTAATACGCTGACAAACACTCCGAACGGTATGCTCAGGATTCCTGCCATGATTCCGAGACCGAAATACTTGTGATCCCTCTTGTCGATAATGGAGAAACCTAACGGGATCGAGTAGGAAACGATCGGTCCGGACAGATAGCTTACAAAGACGGCAATAATCCAGGTTTCCGTACTTCCCGCCAATGAGTAGGCCAACTGATAACCGCCCATATCAGGTGCGGTAATTAATGCTCCTGCCACCGCGATATCGGCTCCGATGAATTCGAAGAGTCCTCCGAATACCGTCAGAACAAACTTTTCGATATAAGGCATGGCTGCAAGCATTCCCGCAAAAGGAATAAATATGATTCCCAATTGCTCAAATGCGGTCATAAATTCTCTGCCGATCCCGGAGCTTTCGTCACGGATCGCTCCGATTACTCCAAGCACGGCACAAGCCATAATGATCCAGATAATTGCCTGACCTATTAATGGTATTATCATCATTCCACTCCTTACTTTTTTCTTTTGCTTTAATTCTAAATGTGTGGTATAAATACTTCGTGGGATAAAAGCATGGCCATACCTCACCCAATGTATATTTTTAATTATACAGAATATTAAAACACCTTATATTGGCGGAGAGTTGCATTTTTTATTGGAAGTTGAAACTTGCACCTGAGACTAAAGTTGTATTTTGCTCCGAATATGAACGTGTTTTCTACAACCAAAGTTGTATTTTCCCTTGATTGCAAACTCAGAGAAAACTGTGATTTTTTGCCATGTTGACACTGTTTTTTAGATGATTTACACTTGTACCAAGCCATGTAACATGTAATTAAAATGCAATCCCTAATGGAGTTTAACCATAGCACCTGATAATGCGGGGGATGAATATGAGCAGACTTGGATCCGCGTTTTCCCTGGAGGAGATTAAATCCATAAACTCTCTGATTGAGCATCTGTATGATGAGAGTCTTACCCTGGAAGATTGCATGGATTTATTCACCAATAAGCTGCGGGAACAGATTTATTTCGATAAAAGCGACTTTATGTTTTTCAGGCATAATCCCGAAACGAATCTTTATGAGATGCAATCCTTTGCCCCCATCAACTGGTCTGAGGGCGAAGTGGAAAGCTATATTGAAACGTACATGCATATGGACGACGTTCTTCCCATTCTGGCCACCCCTCAGGAAATTGCCTTTAGAAATTCGGATATTTTTTGCATTGCCGAACGCAAAAAGACAAGATATTATCGGGAATTTGTGCAAACCGCCCAATTGGAGATTTCCATCGATGCAAACATTCCTCTTCCGCAGGATTACAATACCTATGCCATATTAGGGCTGTTCAGGAACACGGGGAAAAAAGAATTTACGCTGAAAGAGCTTGAAATCGTTAAAATGTATCAAAAGCATCTGTCGAAAGTGTTTGAAAAAAAGCTGGCAAACGCAAACTCCAACGACGACAGTTTTCTTGCTTTTGATAATTTCGAATCCCTCGGCGTCTGCATACTCGATTCGGAGCTGAAGCTTGTATCCTTTAATACGACATTTAAGAATTTTGCATCCGACCGCTCTACAATACATGACAGCGCAATCGGACAACAGGTAAGAAAAATTGCCGAACAATTGTCCGGATCGCCTGCCAAATCAAAACTGGGCCCCATATCCGCCGAGATTAATAATAATACGTTTCTGATCGAGGTTTCTCGTTATAACCATAAGAGTACGAAATATATATGTATCGTTTATCCTCTGTCCAACCTTTTCCTGACGAGCATGACATCGCTTAAGGACAGCTATCGCCTTTCCAACAGGGAATTTGAGATTTTGTATCTCATGCTGAAAAACGGCATGACAAATGAAGAAATTGCAAACTACCTGTTTATCAGCGTTGCCACGGTCAAGCGGCATATTTCCACCGCCTATCAAAAGCTGGGAATCAATAACCAGAAACAGCTGCTGACTTTATTAAAAATTATTTAGAATGGCCGTTGCTCTTAAACAGCGATTGATTCCGGGGTGTTTCAAAAGAAAATAAGAGGCTATCTCTTTTGAGACAGCCCCTTTTTCTTTTGATTCAGGAATCGGTTTGGTTGGCCCATTCGTTGAGCTTCCGGATGGTTTCGTCATAAGTCTGCCAGCAGATATCCGGCAGGCTTCCGCCCATCGCTTCTTGCGCGGCGGCAAAGCCCGCGTCGATGGCTGCAATCAGCTCCGACAGCTTGGATTTGTCGCCGCCGGAAATTGCGATTGCAAAATTCACCAGCCTGTCGCTCACAGCCTTTACTCCAAACTCGCCGTCTTCCGAAATTGCCAGCTTGGCCGCTTCGATGTCCTCGGCGGAGATTTCCGGTCCGGCCGGCGAATCCTGGGCGGACCCGTCAATGGAAGCCTTATACTTGCCCTGTTTCAAAATCAGCTGCTCCACGAGCCTGCGCAGGTTCTCCGTGGCCTTCTCCGCTTCCGCCTGCAGGGCGGCAATGGTCGATGCGTCCAGTCGTTTCCGCGGCGTCTTTGAATAGGTGACGGCTGCGTCTTTCCGGCTTCCGATTTCAATGGTATCGGATTTTGCGTACGGCCCGGTTCGGTTTTCTGCGTCCGGCTTTACGGAAGAGGAGCGGTTTTCCGGTTTTGACGCGCCGGTTGTGCCATATTGCCGGCTCCCGCTGATCCTTTCAATCATTTGAGTTCCTCCTTTCCAAAAGCATTCTTCGCACAGATCCGTACACACCTTATGCTTCTATATCGGCATAGATTTGAAAAACTTAACTTGTACACATAATTTGCATCCCCCGCGAATAGATTGTACCATTGCGAAGCGGTAAATCTTGTTCGGGGAGGGATAAATGTTGATCAATCGAGCGGTTACGGGGATTTCAACTGCCGTCTTGGGCGCGCTGATCGCGTGCTTGCCCAACTTCATATGGCCAATCGCTGAACATTGCCGGCAAATGATGATGGAATGTGTCGCTGCGGCAAAGACCGAATACGGCATTGGCGTTCTGATCGTATTTTTGGCGATTCTGCTGGGATTCGCGGAATCCCGGGAAATCCGGATGGGAATCGGCATCGGGCTTGGCTTTGTCGGGATTCTTGCGGCGCTGGTCGCCACGGTTTTAATCGGCTTCTGCGACGGGTCCTGCAGCTCGCATTGCACCTGCAATCCCATGACTGCGCCTGTGATGGCGGGGATGGGCATCGCGGCTGCGTTGATCTCCTTCATCAATGTTTTTTACCTGAGCCGCAGGAAATCATGAGACAAATGGAAAAAATGAGGGCCCGCCGGTTCATTATAACTGAACTATAAGATAGATAGGCTATACATATATTTATGTATGGCCTATCTATTGGCATATCATTGATTTACTTCGGATATAAAATCAGCATACGATAAGGCCAGGATAAGAGATGGAAAAAAAGGCGTATAAATAAGAAATTTACGCAGAGAAATAAGATGTCCATCAGAAGGATCGCCATATAAATACAGTTTTAATATTTTGTAAAAGGGTATCCATCAAAAAATCCAAATTATTACCTCGCTTTTTATGCTCTGTTATTATATTATTTTAACATATAAAGGAACCTCTTCGATGATTGACTCCTGGTTAATATCTCCGATTTGCATAGGACCTACATTTAGATCACAAAAGTATTATGAGAGGCCTTTTTAAAAAACGGCATCTATAATTAGGAGAACTAGACCATGAAAAAGAAATAAAGCTTTATAATATAATTTTCCCATTATGGAGCTTTTACTTATTGCCCATATGGTGGAACATCGTATTGCCGGCTAATTTTATTATGACAGCATAGTCTTTATTGCTGCGCTTACTGTTCTTAAAATACCTGATAAAAAAAATAAAATATAAGAAATGTATTCTGAAGATATGGGGATATGGATTCCTGGCCGACATCATTGGTGCAGGATTGCTGGTTTTACTCTTCTTTGGTTACATAGGTAACAGTATTGCATACAATCCTCTTAGTAGCCCGATAGCCTTTGCCGTCACTTCCGTTGGGGTGATAATGGCGGGAATATGCATTTATCTTTTTAATTATAAGAAGGTTTTGTCCTTGATTGATTTGGATGACACATTGCTTTATCTTTAATATGGATAATCATGCCAGAGATGAAACAATATGATGCGTCTCAATTAGTTATGTCAAATTATGATAACATCATTGATAATGATTCCGCGATTTCCCTTAGCGCTTTAACGGAGCAATTCCAGTTTCGAGCAAGCTTTTTACCGTTATCATAACCAATAATTCGGATCATATGGTTTCATACGGATATTCGTGCCGGCTGGAGGCTTTGATTGATGAGAAATGGTATATTGTACCGTTGAAAGAGAATCATTGTTTCCCGGCTGTTAAAATAACTATGTTTGGACATGCCAAAAATGACTTTCCTGTCTATTTGGAGATGTTTGAATGTTATCCTGGTAAGCATCGTATCATTTTGGAAGCCCAAAAGGAGAACACGAAAGAAGACGGCGAAATGGATAACAGAATTATCCTTTCATGTGAATTTGATCTGTTCTAACATTCAATCACTGATTCGGCGGCTGCAGACATTGCATAGCAAAAATAAAGAGGCAAGCCTTGGATTTTAAGACTTGCCATATTGCCTCGTTTTTAAGCTCCGGGCGGAGACTTGACCGCGGGGGTCCAGTTCTGGCCGGCGGCCGCGCCGCTTTGATCGTAGCCGCCTGCTCCCGCCGCCTGATTCCGGCCGGCAGCTCCGGCGCCCTGGCTTTGCTCGATGCTTCTCCTCAGCGCCTCCATCAGGTCGATGACGTTGCTCGGCGCTTCTTCCTTCACCGCTACGATCTCCTTGCCCGCAATTTTCTTTTGTATCAGATCCCGCAGGCGGCTCTGATATTCATCCTTGTAAAGGCTTGGCTCAAAGGGCTTCGTCATTGACCGGATCAGCGTTTTAGCCATTTCCAGTTCTCCCTCGTTCAGCGCCGGTTTAACGAAGGATTTCGGGATCTCCTTGATGTCGTCCTCGAAGAACATCGTGCTGACCAGCAGATTGTCCTGAGCTGGAATAATCGCAAGGAGTGTTTCCTTGTTTCCCATGACGGTTTTGGCGATGGCGACCTTGTTTTCCTCCTTCATTGCGGTGCGCAGGAGCTCGAAGACCTTTTCGCCGCCTTTCTCCGGCACGGTATGGTAGGACTTTTCGTAGTAGATCGGGTTGATGGTGTCCAGATCCGCAAAGTGGAGAATCTGAATGGTCTTGTCCTTTTCCGTCTTGATCTTTTCCAGATCTTCGTCGGTCACAACGACATATTTGTCCTTGTCGTATTCGAATCCTTTGATGATATCCCCGGCGGACACTTCCTTGCCGCAATGCGAACAGGTCTTCTTATACCGGATCCTTGAATTGTCGTCCTTATGCAGCTGGTTGAAGTGTATATCGTTATCCTGAGTCGCGGTATACAGGGCGACGGGGATATAAACCAATCCGAAAGAAATTGCTCCTTTATGAGATACTGCCATTTTCCACCTCTTTCTTTTCTTTCTCGGCGATGCATTTTTATTATTTTATTATGAGAAGATACGGGGAAAATATCCCGCAGTCGTCAGGAAAACTATAATGCGAGCCTCCTTTTTGCAGATATTGCGCAAAGATGAAGGTATCGGCATTCTGAAAATTTTAGGGGTGCATAATAATATCCGCAAGTTTTGAGATAATAAATTGTGAATTAATAACAATTAATGAAGAAAACCGTGAGAAATTAAAAACGGAGGTGCAGGACATGTATCAATGGACCGAACAAAAGGCGCTCAGGGCCCTGAACGGAAATGTTTCAGTGCATAATAAACAAATTGTAGGAACTGGAGGTTTTTACGGGCTGAAGGCATGCTCGGCATACGACTATCTCTGCGGCCACTGCGGATACCATGTAAGAGATATGAACGTAAAAACCGCATCGAAGGATTTCTTTGACCGATGAAAACCATCCCGAATTAGAAAAAATTACATGTAATATTACGTTTTGCTCAGGTTAAATTAATACTACAAAAGGAGGTGAAAACAAATGGCAACTAACAACAACCCTGTAAAACCAAGTGCCAGAAATGGATTAAACAACCTGAAAACAGAAATCGCTAACGAGATCGGTATCTCCGGATATGACACAATGGACAAAGGAAACCTTACAGCAAGGCAGAACGGCTATGTTGGCGGTTATATGACGAAGAGATTGGTCGAAATGGCTGAACAACAGTTATCTGGAAGGTAAAAGATCAGTAATTTAAAATAAATCAGCTTATGAAGGCAATCATAAGCTGATTTTAATTTCCGCGCGGCAAATGAGAAGATTGACGGAGGAGGAACGCGAATGAAGCTTTCTTTCAGGCAGAAAGCGGAACTTGACCGCATGAAGTCGGAAATCGCCTGGCAGTATGGCGTGGAAAACTTTGAGGATATTAAGTCTCTGGATGAAAATATGAAAATATATCTGCTGCGATAGATTTCGGCAACCAGCAGAGAAGCGCTGAAAAAATGCATCATTTTAAGAATTCGCGGAAGTCTTTGATGCTATTTGGAGGCGCTTTTTACATACCTAAATTTTTAAAATGTAACCAGTAACACATCGGATATTTTTCCGTTTAAATCTTGAAATTTCAATTATCCCGTGTCATAATCAATATAATGGCATAAGAGGGATCTAGAGATATACCCCCCTATAATTAATAACTCAACAATTTGCAATACCATGAAAATATTTTCAATATTTGAGCATTGTGCCAAGTTCCGCACGTGCGGATTGCACACGGCTCGTGAAAACGACAGATTGATGTGAAACGGGGCTAGATGAAACTATGAACATCAAAGAGATTGCAAGGAGATCCGGCGTTTCGGTAGCGACGGTATCAAGGGTTCTGAACCATCCGGAAAAAGTGGCTCCCAGCACGAAGCAACGGATCCTGGAAATAATGGAAGAATTGGACTACACTCCAAACTGGTTTGCACGGGGGCTGAATTTCAACAGGACCAACACCATCGGTTTGGTCATTCCGCATATCCTAAACCCGGGTTACATGGAAATTGCAAAGGGAGTGGAGGACGTCGCCCATCAGAAGGAATATACAATGCTTTTCTGCAATGTGGAAGGTTCGGTGGAAAAAGAGCGGAAATACGTAGACGATCTGATCAAAAGAAGGATAGACGGCATCGTCCTGGTATCCTCTCTCCTTGAAGACGACGATATTCAAGCAATAAAGGACCAGGGAACCCCGGTGGTTCTCGTCGGCGAGAATAAAGGATCGATCAAAGGCGTTCCCATCGTAAGGATCGATTGCGAGGGGGCTGCATATAAAGCCGTAAGGCACCTCATCGAAATAGGATATAGGGATATTGCGATTATTTGCGGCTTTACTCCGGAGCGCGAAAACAAAAGGAAGGTTGCCGGGTACATGCGGGCGCTGGCGGAGGAAGGGATTCCGGAACGGAAGGAATATGTCCAGGAAGCTGCAAATACCATCGAAGGCGGGTACATAGCCGCGAAACGCCTTATCGATTTAAAGCAGAGACCCAGGGCTATTTTTACCACTTCGGATTTGCTCGCCTTCGGGGCGATCGACGCAATGAAGGACCATGGAATCAAGGTTCCGGATGAAGTCGCATTCGTAGGCTTTGACAATATCAGGATGTCGAATCTGATTGACCCGAAGCTTACAACCGTTGAGAAGCCGTTGCACAAGATGGGTGTCGTAGGAGCAAGGCTGTTGTTTGACATCATCGACAGCAAGGGGGAAGAAAACAACTACTGTCGAGAGATCTTGCTGCAGTCCAAGCTTAAAATAAGAAAATCCTGCGGCCATAAGGAGAGGATCGGAGAGATATTTTAATGAAAACGGAATTTCTAGGATTAAAGCTGAAGAATCCCGTCATCGTTTCAGCCGGTCCCTGGAACAGGGACGGAATGGGCGTGAGAAAGGGCATCGCAGCGGGAGCGGGGGCGGTTATCACGGAAACCATCGTAACCGACGCGCTCCTCGACGTGAGACCGCGCATTGCGTATAACGGATGGGGAGCCCAGAACATAAGGCTTTACAGCGATATCCAGGTGGAAGGCTGGCAGAGGGAAATGGAAATCGCAAAAAGCAAGGACGGTGTCATCATCGCCAGCATTTGGGCCCATACTCCGTCGGAGCTTGCCTATCTCGCCATGAAGATGGAGAAGTTCGGCGCGGACGCCATCGAACTGGGGATCTCGTCCCCGATGGGGGAAAACCTGGAGGTCGTTGCGTCGGATGCGGAACGCGTCTTTGAAATGACGAAGGAGGTAGTCAGCAATGTCAAGATCCCCGTCATGGCAAAGCTGTCCCAAAACGCGACCAATATCGTCAAGGTGGCCAAGGCCGTAAAGAACGCCGGCGGCGCGGGCGTAAGCGCCATCAATTCGATCCGCTGCATACTCGGAGTCGATATCGATACCATGGAGCCGACCTTGTCAACCTACGGCGGATATTCGGGTCCGCCGATCCGGCCGCTGGGGCTGGCTTCCGTGGCGACCATCGCCCAGGCGGTGGACATTCCCATCGCCGGTGTCGGGGGGATTGAAAACTATAGAAACGTTTTGGAATATATCATGCTCGGGGCTTCCGCGGTTGAAATCGGAACCGCGGTCATGATCCACGGTTTCGAGCGGATTACTGAGATCGTCAGGGACCTGGAGCAATGGGCTGACTCAAAAGGGATAAAAGAGGTCAAGGAGATCCGGGGCGCGGCGCTGAAGAATTTAAAATCCTTTGAGGAGATCAAAATCGAACCTGTCGTGAGCCGCATCGACAGTTCCGCCTGCGCCGCTGCCTGCGAGGCCTGCATGAAAGCGTGCATTTACGAAGCCATCAAGAAGGAGAACGGCGCGATCATTCAGGACCCGGAAAAATGTACCGGCTGCGGACTGTGCACCTTCATCTGTCCGGATAAAAAGTTCAGGCTGGACTGGTAGGACGGTCCGGCAATGTCAATTGTCGATACGAGCCTTCTGCGAAGCGTTTCCGCAAACGCCTCGCAGAAGGTTTGTTTTTTGTCGGGCAGTAATCGATAGTAAGGCGGCAATCGATAGTATTTCCCGGAAAATTTGCCATCAATTTTTGAATCCTCATTTCGAAGCTTAGAGTATAATTTTAGTTGGCAAAGATAACAAAAAAATAGGAAGAGAGAAAAACCCTCTTCCCTGCATACAAGCTAACCTGTAAAATTAATTTTGCACAAAAACCAAACAGGAGGCTTGTA